>ERZ791659.1031-NODE-1031-length-16300-cov-2.62191_pt1 | contig 16300 bp, 10 predicted proteins | sample MGYA00510053_ERZ791659 | MGnify/ENA primary metagenome ERZ791659 (study PRJEB30046, sample SAMN00715192) | human gut metagenome | study: EMG produced TPA metagenomics assembly of the A metagenome-wide association study of gut microbiota in type 2... | reverse complement strand
TCCCGGCTTGTTCAGCAAAGCAAACATATTCTTTTTGTATGCTTCCACACCCGGCTGATTGAATGGGTTTACGCCCAGCAGATAACCACTGATACCACATGCTTTTTCGAAGAAATAGAGTAACTGTCCGATGCTGTATTCACTCAGTTCAGGAATGACGATACGCATGTTAGGAACACCACCGTCTACATGAGCCAATTGAGTTCCCAGTTCGGCCATCTTATTCACTTCGTCTACACGTTTGCCTGCCAGGAAGTTTAAACCGTCCAGGTTAGCTTCGTCCGAAGGAACTTCCAGCTTATGATTCACTTTATCTACCGAGATCACTGTTTCAAAGATGGTTCGTTCGCCTTCCTGAATCCACTGACCCATCGAGTGCAGGTCTGTAGAGAAGTCTACTGCTGCCGGGAAGATACCTTTGTTGTCTTTTCCTTCAGATTCTCCGTAAAGCTGCTTCCACCATTCACTCACGTAGTGTAGTTTCGGACAGAAGTTTACAAGAATTTCTATCTTCTTTCCACTTTTATACAGTTCATTGCGGGTAGCGGCATAGATTGCTGCGGGATTTTCCACAAAAGGAACCTCGGCTCCACAAGTTTTTTCCATATCGGCGGCACCTGCTACCAGTTTTTCAATGTCGAATCCGGCTACTGCAATAGGCAGCAAACCTACCGGAGTCAGTACAGAAAAACGTCCTCCGACATTGTCAGGGATAATGAATGATTTGTATCCTTCTTTATCTGCGGTGACGCGGGCTGCGCCTTTCTTTGCATCTGTAACGGCAACGATTACTTTTTTGGCCATCTCTTTGCCGCGTTGGTCTTCGCATTGCTTCTTCAGCAAGCGGAACGCCAAAGCTGTCTCTGTAGTCGTACCGGATTTGGAGATATTGATAACACCGAATTTCTTGTCTTTCAGGAATTCTGTCAGTTCATACAGATAATCTTCACCGATATTATGGCCGGCATAGATGATGACCGGAGCTGTTTTCTTTTCCTGCAACCAGGTGAAGCTGTTTGACAATGCCTCGATCACCGCACGGGCGCCCAGGTAACTTCCGCCGATACCGGCTACGATCACTACTTCACAGTTGTCTCTCAATACTTGTGCAGTAGCCTTCAGGTCAGCCAGATGCTCTTTGCTGATAGAAGAGGGTAAATGCAACCACCCCAGAAAGTCATTACCTTTACCTGTGCCGTTTTCCAGCGCTTCCTGTGCGGCTTTAACCTGAGCTTCATAGGCAGAAACCGATTCTTTGGAGATGAATCCAAAAGTCTTTTCAATGTTCAAACTAATCATATCTTTTTTATTTTTACGTTATTAACTATCTAAACGAGTCAGTCAACAGTTTAATTTCAATCATCGGAGATATGCGTTCGTATAAGATGTTGTATACAGCATCGAGTATCGGCATATTTACATGATGATGTTTATTGATTTCCTTAATACATTTTGTTCCGTAATATCCTTCCGCTATCATTTCCATTTCTATCTGGGCACTCTTTACGGAGTATCCCTTCCCGATCATGGTACCGAACGTGCGGTTACGGCTGAAGTTAGAATAGCCTGTTACCAATAAATCACCCAAATAAACAGATTCGTCCACGTTTCTGTTTATGGGATGCACCGTATTTAAGAAACGGTTCATCTCTTGAATGGCATTTGATATCAATACAGCCTGGAAATTATCTCCGTATTTCAGACCGCTGCAAATACCTGCAGCGATGGCATATACGTTTTTCAGTACGGAACTGTATTCAATCCCTATCACATCGTCGCTGACAGACGTTTTGATGAAGCTGCTGCCCAGTCTACGGGCAAAAACACGTGCCTTATCCTTGTCCGGGCAAGCGATGGTGAGATAGGAGAGACGTTCCAGTGCCACTTCCTCAGCATGACAGGGACCAGCCAATACAGCGATGTTTTCGGGAGGAACACCATATTCTTTATTAAAGTATTCCGAAACAATCAGATTGTCATCGGGAACAATACCTTTGATAGCGGTAATAATGAACTTGTCTCTGATCCGTGTTTTCAGCTTTTTCAGGTGAGCTTTCAGATATGGAGAAGGAGTGACGAAAATAAGCGTATCAGATTCTTTCACTACATCGTTGATGTTAGAGCTGAAATTGATGCGCTTCATGTCGAACTTTACGCCTGTCAGATAGGCTGGATTATGTCCGAGTCGTTTAAAATCGGCAATGCGGTCGTCGCGCCTCATGTACCAATTGACAGACTCTTCCTGAGCCAGACACATCTTTGCGATGGCTGTAGCCCAGCTTCCTCCGCCCATTATCGCTATCTTACCGGGTAATTTCATTTCTATAAATTAAGAATTAAAAATGAAGAATGAAGAATGGTGCATGAAAGATAGGGAGACAAATGTTCCGGTTCTTCATCACCATTCTTCATTCTTGATTTATTTAATTTTCTGTATCCACTCGGCTACATCGTTTACTGACGGATTAGTCAGTTCCAATTTGTATTTCTTATTGATGCCACAAATATCCTGATGTAATTTCTGCGGATTTACATCTTTCATATCGGCTACCAGGTTGTATCCGGCTTTTTGAATTGCAGGCACCCAGTCTTCGGCAATGCCTAACTCCATGAATTTGGCGGCACTATCTTTTGGTACGACTTTTTCCGGACGCATCTGCGGGAAGAACAATACTTCCTGGATAGTTGATTGTCCGGTCATCAACATAGTAAGGCGGTCCATGCCGATACCCATACCCGAAGTAGGAGGCATGCCGTATTCCAATGCACGGACAAAGTCTTTGTCGATAATCATTGCTTCGTCGTCTCCTTTTTCACTTAGCTTCATCTGATCTTCAAAGCGTTCCAACTGGTCGATCGGATCGTTTAACTCAGAATATGCATTACACAATTCTTTACCGTTTACCATCAATTCGAAACGTTCTGTCAGTTCAGGGTTGGTACGGTGCTTTTTGGTCAGCGGAGACATTTCGATCGGATAGTCAGTGATGAAAGTCGGCTGGATATAAGTTCCTTCACAGAACTCACCGAATATTTCATCGATCAGTTTACCTTTACCCATCGTTTCGTCGATTTCCATATTCAGTTTCTGGCATACTTCGCGGATTTGTGCTTCGTTCATACCTGTCAAGTCGTAACCGGTATGTTCCTTAATGGCATCCAGCATGGTGACGCGTCTGTACGGAGCCTTGAAGTTGATGATATTGTCTCCTACTTTTACTTCAGTAGTACCATTTACGTCCAGACAGATCTTTTCAATCATCTTTTCGGTAAATTCCATCATCCAGTTATAGTCTTTGTAGGCTACATATATCTCCATGCAAGTAAATTCTGGATTGTGCGTACGGTCCATACCCTCGTTACGAAAGTTTTTACCGATTTCATATACTCCCTCAAAGCCACCGACAATCAGACGTTTCAGATACAACTCGCTGGCAATACGCATATAGAGTGGGATGTCCAAAGCATTGTGATGGGTCATGAACGGGCGTGCGGCAGCTCCTCCGGCGATGGCCTGGAGAATAGGAGTTTCTACTTCCATGTAGCCTTTTGAATTGAAATATTCGCGCATAGAACTGTACACCTTGCTGCGTTTCATGAATATATCTTTGTAACCTTCGTTTACGGCCAGGTCGACATAACGCTGACGGTAACGGAGTTCAGGGTCTTCGAAAGAGTCGTAAGCCACGCCGTCTTTGTATTTTACGATAGGCAGTGGTTTGATCGATTTGGCAAGTACAGTCAGTTTCTGTGCATGAATACTGATTTCGCCCATCTGAGTGCGGAACACGAAACCTTCAATTCCGATAAAGTCGCCTAAGTCGAGCAGGCGTTTGAACACAGTATTGTACATCTCTTTGTCCTCTCCCGGACAGATGTCATCGCGAGTGATATACACCTGAATACGGCCTTTAGAATCCTGTAGTTCGATAAAAGAGGCTTTGCCCATCACGCGGCGGCTCATCATGCGGCCAGCTACAGATACCTGGCGAGGTGCTTCGTCGTCTTTGAATTCGGCTTTAATATCGGTTGAGAAAGCGTTGGTTACATACTCTGCTGCGGGATAGGGTTCGATGCCCATCGCGCGAAGTTCATTCAGACTGTTACGTCGGATGATTTCCTGTTCACTTAGTTCTAATATGTTCATTTCGTTAGATATTAACTCAATTTTGGAGGCAAAAATACGAAACTTTTCTTAGAAATACGGCATTGTAACTCTTATTCTTTATTCTTCACCTTTAATTCTAAATAGATTTGTATCTTTGCACCCTCAAAACAATAGGTATGACAGGACAAAAGACACCCACTGCGCTGGGTACTGAAAAGATTGGAAAACTTCTGATGCAGTATGCCATTCCGGCTATTATCGCCATGACTGCATCTTCTCTTTACAACATGGTGGACAGCATTTTTATAGGTCACGGAGTGGGTCCGATGGCTATTTCCGGACTTGCTCTGACTTTTCCCCTTATGAATCTTGCCGCTGCTTTCGGCTCCTTGGTTGGAGTGGGAGCCGCTACGCTGATTTCGGTTAAACTGGGGCAGAAAGATTATGATACGGCACAACGGGTATTGGGCAATGTGCTGGTACTGAATATCATCATCGGGCTTGCTTTCACCATATTAACCCTTATTTTTCTTGATCCTATTCTTTACTTCTTTGGAGGCAGTGACGAAACGGTGGGCTATGCCTGTGACTATATGAAAGTGATTCTTTATGGGAATGTCATCACCCATATTTATCTGGGGCTGAATGCGGTACTTCGTTCAGCCGGGCATCCGCAGAAGGCGATGGTTGCCACCATTGCTACAGTGGTTATCAATACCATTCTCGATCCTTTGTTTATTTATGGTTTTGGTTGGGGCATCCAGGGAGCGGCCATTGCTACGATTACGGCACAAGTGATTGCCCTTGCCTGGCAGTTCAGGCTCTTTAGCAATAAGGAGGAATTACTCCATTTCCACCGAGGAATTTTCCGGTTGAAGCGAAAAATAGTTCTCGATTCGCTGGCTATAGGTATGTCTCCTTTCCTGATGAATCTTGCATCGTGTTTCATTGTGATTCTGATAAATCAGGGTTTGAAACGGTATGGGGGTGATCTTGCCATCGGGGCATTTGGCATTGTCAACCGTCTGGTATTTCTATTCCTTATGATTGTGATGGGACTGAACCAGGGTATGCAGCCGATTGCCGGATACAATTATGGGGCAAAGTTATATCCCCGTGTCACCCGTGTGTTGAAACTGACCATCTATGGTGCGACCATTGTCACCACTACCGGTTTTCTGATGGGAATGTTTATTCCCGATCTGGCTGTGTCCGTCTTCACATCGCACGAAGAGCTGATTCGCCAATCTGCCGAAGGCCTCCGTATTGTGGTACTCTTTTTCCCGATTGTCGGCTTTCAGATGGTCACTTCCAATTTCTTCCAGAGTATCGGGATGGCAAGTAAAGCTATTTTCCTTTCCATTACCCGTCAGGTACTCATCCTGATTCCTTGTCTGTTGATTCTACCGCGTTTTTGGGGGCAGACGGGTGTTTGGATCAGTATGCCGACTTCTGACCTGATAGCCAGCCTGATATCGGCTGCCATGTTGTGGTGGCAGTTCCGTCAGTTCCGTAAAGCGGCTGCCCGGACATAGGATTCTTCAGCCTGTGCTAAACAAATCATTGCCTGCATTTGTCTTTTATCTGTAACGATCTGAAAGCAATGTAGCAGCCATGAAAAAGTATGTAAGTTTCTTGTTGGTTTTATTTGTCAGTCTGTTTCTTTTTCTGCCCGCGCATGCGCAGCAGCGCAAATCAGTAGCTGTGGTGCTAAGTGGGGGAGGAGCGAAGGGGGTAGCCCATATCGGTGCCCTCAAAGTGATTGAGGAAGCAGGTATTCCTATCGACTATATTGTAGGTACCAGTATGGGGTCTATCATCGGCGGACTTTATTCCATCGGATATACCCCCTGTCAGCTTGATAGTATGGTCAATCACCAGAATTGGTCTTTTCTGTTGAGTGACCGTATCAGTTGGGAAGATCAAACGATGACTGAACGGAAGAATTCTGAAACTTATATTCTTTCTGTTCCTTTGAAAAAGGATTTGAAGGCGAATGTGTTCGGAGGGGTCATTAAAGGGCAGAACCTGGGTAATCTTTTCTCCGAACTGACTGTAGGCTATCACGATTCCATTAACTTCAATAAGCTGCCTATTCCGTTTGCTTGTGTCTCCGAGAACATTGTGAACGGTGAAGAAGTAGTGTTTCACAATGGTGTATTGGCTACCGCTATGCGTGCCAGTATGGCTATTCCCGGCGTATTCACGCCCGTCCGTATGGGCGACGAGATACTGGTTGACGGAGGAATGAAAAACAACTTCCCCACGAATATAGCCCAGGCTATGGGAGCCGATGTGATTATTGGTGTTGATGTACAGAATGATCTCCGGACTGCGGATGAACTGAATAATCTTGGTGAGATATTCAACCAGATCATCAATCTGACCGGCCAAACCCGATATGAAGAGAATATTAAATTGGCAACGGTGTATATTAAAGTGGACGTAAAAGGCTATTCTGCCGCAAGTTTCAACATTCCCGCACTCGACACATTGATGCACCGTGGCGAAGAGGCAGCCCGCGCGCAGTGGACTGCTTTGCGCAGACTGAAGAAAGAGATCGGTCTACCCGAAGATTACGTTGCTCCCCGACACGGTCCGTTTACTTCTTTATGGTCCGAGAAAGATATATTTGTGAAAGAGATCACCTTTGACGGTATCGAAGACAGTGACAAGAAATGGATTATGCACCGCTGTCACCTGAAGGAGAACAGCCGGATGCGTATGGAGCAGCTTTATGAAGCACTTGCTACGTTGCGCGGAAGCCAGGCTTATTCCAATGTCAGTTACAAACTGACCGATACCGACCAGGGATATCTGCTACACTTTATTTTGGAAGAGAAGTACGAGCGTAATCTTAATCTGGGGATCCGTTTCGACTCGGAAGAGATCGCTTCATTGCTGTTGAATGTGAGCACCCGCCTCAATACACGTATTCCATCGTGGCTTTCACTGACCGGACGTCTTGGAAAACGCTACCTGGCCCGGGTGGACTATACATTGGCTCCGATGCAGATGCGAAATTTCAATCTCGCTTATCAGTTTGAGTATAACGATATTAATATTTACGATCACGGGAAACGTGCTTATAACACTACTTATAAATACCATTCCGGTGAGTTGGGGTTTTCGGATGTGTGGTATCGTAACCTTCGTTTTGGAGCCGGACTGCGTTTTGAGTTCTTTAAGTATAAGGACTTTCTATATAATGCGGGCGGGCAACAGTTGAAGGTGAAACCCCAACACTTCTTCAGCTATTATGCCCAACTGCATTATAATACATACAATAAGGGATATTTTCCCTCGAAAGGGATCGATCTCCAGGGGAATTATTCACTTTATACCGATAACCTGACACAGTATAAAGGTCATGCTCCCTTTTCTGCTTTGACCGCCTCGTGGGCCAGTGTCTTTTCGGTTACCGACCGTTTTGCTTTGATTCCTTCTTTGTATGGACGTATTCTTATAGGCAAAGATATCCCTTATCCCTATCTGAATGCCATCGGTGGAGATAATTTCGGTCATTACTTGCCTCAGCAACTTCCTTTTGCCGGGATCACCAATCTGGAGATAGTCGATAATTCTGTTATCATAGCCGGTTTGAAGGTACGTCAGCGTATCGGGGGTAAGAATTATGTCACTCTCACCGGGAATGTGGCGTTGCGGGAAGATAACTTTTTTGATATCCTAAGTGGTAAACCGGTTTGGGGAGGCAGCCTGGGATATGGTTACGATAGCTTGTTCGGTCCGTTAGAGGCCTCTTTCGGCTATTCAAGCAGGGCACATGATGTAGGATTCTATGTGAATCTGGGATATGTCTTTTAGAGTTTTCATCCTTTGCCGCTGATACCGGAGTTATCTTCCTGTTCTTGAGATTCTTCCTCCTCGGCCGTTCCTGCCCGCAGTAAATGCCCGGGGAAGTATTTGGATAGTGGGTAACGGTAAAACGTCATTTGGCTGACGCGGTGTGTAAACTTACGGTCGTCGATGAAATATACTTTCGACACCCGTACTTTGTAGGGCAGTATATCCTCCGGGTGTTCAAGCTATTGCTTGTGATGGAAGCATGGAACGGCTCCAGTCCCCGGATGGATACCGACTCCCCGTTTTCAGTATCTTTTCTATCACGTCCGGCAGGTCAGTAAGGATGTTTGGCACTTCTCCTTTGGACAGACCTAAAAAGAGGGTGTGTCGAAACTCACCACAGAGGACACAGAGTAACATAGAGTGACTTTAAAGTTATTGATTATCAATATTCTTATTCTGTGATAATCTGTGGTAAAAAGAGTTTTGACACAGCCCCACCTGAAAACTCTTTCCAATGATACAAAGTTACTGAATTGAAAGCGAATCACAATTGTTGTGATCTTGTGCCTATTTCCACTCCTTTGATAATATTTCAATCAACTGGCTTTTCTTCAAGGGTTTTGTTAGAAACGCATTACATCCTGCATTGATGGCATCAACCTTATCTGCATCGAAAGCATTGGCAGTTAGTGCTACAATGGGGGTATCGACATTAAACTCCCTGATTCTCCGGGTTGCCTCTAATCCACCCATAATTGGCATTTTCATATCCATAAGAATTAGATCGAAGTGTTCATTGCGTACTTTTTCTACTGCATCTACACCACTTTTGACTCGGGTGAGCATATGGTCTTTGATAATATGTTGTACCAGTAGATAGTTACTGTCATTGTCTTCGGCTACTAAAATATTCAACTCTTTTTTGTTGATTTTATTGGGCGTTGACTGCTGCTCTGGTGTTTGTGGACTGACTGAGATTATGTCTTCTTCTTGTATTTCTACTTCGCAGGGAATCCATGCCCAGAAGGTGGATCCAACGCCGGGAACAGAACTAAAACCGACTTTGCCGTCAGCTCCCTCTATAATGGCTCTGGAGATGGCTAATCCCAGTCCGGTGCCTTGCGCAAATTCATTGAGTTTCTGGAACCGTCCAAATACTCTGTCTTGTACTTCCAGTGGGATACCTACTCCGGAGTCTTCAACATAGAATCGGATTCCTCCCTTTTCGATGGAATATCCCATCTTTATGTATCCGGAATGGGTGCATTTTACGGCATTGGTGAGATAATTCATCCACACCTGTTTGAGGCGGTTTCTGTCCAGAAATATCCAACAATCCGGTCCGGAATTGCCCAATCGAAGTTCAACCTCGGGATTGGTAATCTTCGGCTGCATCATAGTGTATAGTTCATTGCATACTTTGGACAGGTTGAATCTCTCCCTTTTGCGTTCAAGAATGCCCGATTCTATTTTCGAGAGATCGAGAATATCATTGATCAGTCGCAATAATAACTCATTGTTCGATTGGATGATACCCATATACTCTTCTTTTTCTTCCGGGTCATCGCAACTTACCATTAACTCGGAAAAACCGACAATGGCATTCAAAGGAGTACGTATTTCGTGGCTCATATTGGCAAGGAAGGCCGACTTGAGGCGATCGGAAAGTTCTGCTTTTTCTTTGAGCTCTTTTAGCTCCTGAGCCATCTTTTCCCATTTTGTATTATTGAATTCAATTCCGGTATAACGGACGACGCGTCCTTTCTTATCCCTCTCTACCTGAATGCCCGTTACTACTAAGACTTGCCATTCTTTGTCCCATTTGGTTTTGGAACGATATTTAAAGCTGAGATCTTTGTCGGTTCCCTGGATCATATGGTTAAGGTTCTCCCGGACGCTATCAACATCATCCGGATGCGCAGCCTTTAAATAATCTTCAGGACTGATTGTCTTTTCCGGATTGTAATCATTGACCGGATCATTGAAAGCCTTAAACTGTTTGCTGCGCACATCAAAGTCCCAGTAGGACATTCCGACAGTTTTGAAAGTAAGCTCCATCTTGTAATTTCTCTCCTTCAGTTCTTCATTCAATTGATGGAGTTTGGAGATATTTTGTCTGAATCCGGTAAAACGTATGATATTGTCATTTTCATCGCGTTCGAAAGGAACACCCATGACATTGCAATATTGCCATGAATCGTCGTATTTGGTTTGCACGCGGCAAGTGAAGTTGATTGTAAAATCTTTGCCCGACAGCATGGATTGTATGGCATCGTAAGCAGAAGAAAGATCTTCGGGATGTATTACATCCATGAATTCAGTAACGGACAACAGTCTGTCGCTTGCATAATCGTTCACCGGATCATTATAAGATTCAAACTTCTGGGTCTGTACATCAAAGTCCCAATGGACGATATTACTGACTTGCATGGCCAGTTCACGTTTTGTGATCAGGTCCTGCGTTTTTTTCACCATCTGTATTCTTTCCGTTACTTCTATCTGTGTGCCGATAATCAACAGTTTCCCTAAATGTTCGGATGATAATCGCATTCTGCTTTCGTAGTGGCGATAGCGTTTTTCTTGTTCGTTATAGAAACGTACTGTTATGTGTCCTTGTTGTACCTCTTTGTTTATCAGTTGTGAGAAGAGTTTGGTTAGTGAAGCATGATCCTGCGGATGAAGTTTGTTCAGTAACTCATCCATCGTTAAAGAGTTTTCTACGATAGGATCTCCGTAAAGAGAGCTGAATACCCGTTTGTTTACATCGTATACCCAGGAAGACATATTGGCGGCTTCCATGGCCATTTCCAGGTTCTTTTTACTTTCTTCTGTGCGAAAATCCGCTTCTTTTACGGCAGTTACATCGTTGGCAAGTAGTATATGTCCTATAATTGGCCCGGTTTTACTCCGTATAGGAACTACTTTTACTTCGTAGATCATACTTTTTTGGTTGTGGGATGAAAAGTATGCATCTTTATTTATGCGGTCAAAATCGTATTCAAACTCCAGGACAATATCTTCGCCGGCCTGTATTTTAGTTCTAAGCTTCTCGTCACAGTAAGGACTATTGAACAGGTTGACAACACCAATAACGGTTGTGCGGTCTTCAACACCGTACATGTGCAATGCATGATCGTTTATACTGCGTAAAATACCATTGGCGTCATATATTTCAATTCCGACAGGCAGGTTTGCATATATACTTTCTGTAAACAGGAGTTGATCTTGTATCAGGTCTGACATTTCTTTCTCGAAAGACGGATTGCCATCTTCGGCAGAAGTAACTGCATTTTGTTTCATTGGTCCCATATTTTGCCTGTGTTTGATGCGTTGGCAGATTAATCGTCTGAGGTTTTTATACTACGTGTTTACAAAAATATAATAAAAAAGTCAATTGGAGAAATTTAGTGCAATAAAATAGTATGAAAGTATATCTGTCTTTCTGGTTGAAAAAGGAAAAGTTAGCGAGAAAAGTAAAAAAATAACTAATTACATTTTTTTGGGGAGAGGCTGATCACATCTTTATTTCTCCCCGGATTCTGCTCAGTGACTGTGGCGTTATCCACAGATAGGAAGCTATGTGTTTCAAAGGTACGTTTTGTAGCAGTTCGGGATGTTCTTTGATAAGTGTCAGGTAACGTTCTTTGGCTTTTGGACTTCCGGCACTGATCAACCAATTTTCAGTGCTGAGTAATTGTTGCTCCATCAGGCGGCGTCCCAGATTGGCAAGACCGAGTGATGAGGTATAAAGACCGTTCAATGTTTGTCCGGATATACAATAAGCTATGCTGTCGCACATCACCTCGATGGTGATGTGCGATGCTGTATTTTCCACGTATCCCCATACCGAAAAAGCGGCTTCGCCTTCCCCGGCAAACCAGATGGTGGTATCAACCCCGTCTTTCAGATAATGAGCGCGGTAGATGCCTTGCTTTATCAGATATAAATTTCCGTTTCTGGAACCTTCATGAACAATGACTTCTTTCTTTTTGAAACGCACCTCCTCCATATAATTGAGAAGAGTCTGCGTATCGGTTTCCGAAAGACGATAGCTATTCCTGAATTTTTCAATAAATGTTTCCATAAGGCTCTTTTACATCTGTTTGAACGATGCAAAGATACGCATCATCGGCGAGTGGAGAAAGAGTCTTTCAGGTAAATTCCAATAATCAGCAGCAAAGTCAGCAGTTCGGCAAGAGGGACGGCAAGCCAAATACCTTTTATTCCCAGTATCGGAGGCAGGAGCAGGAAGCCTGTCAACATAAACAATGTTCCCCGGAAAAGGGTGATGACAGTGGCTCGCCGGGCACGTTCGATACTTTGATAATAACCGATACCAACTATGTTGAGTGCAAAGAACAGATAACCGACTGCAAAATACGGAATTCCATCTACTGCAATGTCATACGCTTTGTAACTTTTGTCGATGAATAGTCCTACTATTTCGTGATTGAATACAAGAGTTGCGGTAAAGAATAAAATACCACATCCCAAAGCTGTTTTCAATGCCAGTCGGATGGTACGTGCCACTCTGCCCGGATTCTGTTGCCCGAAATTGTAACTGATGATGGGCTGTGCCGATTGGGCGATGGCGTTGTATACCATAAAGATAATAGGAAAGAAGTAACACACGATGCTGAATGCTGCTACACCACTTTCTCCCAAATGGCTGATAAATACGTAATTCCCCAAAAACATCATACTGGCTATGGATGCTTCGCTGATGAATGCCGAAGAGCCGAGCCTCACCATATAGCCGATATTGCGGAAGGTAAGCTGCATACTTTTCCGGCTAAGTTTGATACGATAAATGCCCACGTTGCGGGAAAAACGGAGTAGATAAATAAGAGTCATCAATCCGCCGACCATAGTTCCCAAACTGGTGGCAAAGGCAGCTCCCATCATCCCCCAACCTAATTGGAAGATGAAAATATAATCGAGTACGATATTGATAATGGCTGACACGGCATTGCACATCATAGCATAGTTGGGCGATCCGTCCAGACGGATATAAAACATGCCGGCACTCAAAAGCAGATAGAAAACGAGAAAAGGAACATACCAGTTCATGTATTCCACTACCAACGGCAGCAATCGTTCCGAACTGCCGAGTAATCGTCCTATCGGTTCTGCAAAGTAGCAGCAAAGTGCTGATAATACCAGGATCAGGAGGGATGAAAAGGCAAGTGCCTGTGTGATATTGATACTTGCCACTTTTCGTTTGCCTTGTGATAAATGGATGGACGCCACGACAGATGCACCCACTCCGAACATCAATCCGATGCCGGTGGTGATCATAAATAGCGGGGCCGTGATATTGACTGCCGCCAAGGCGTCGCTATCAATTCCTTTACCGACAAAGATACCATCGGTAATTACAAAAATGGCGGAAAAAACCATTCCGAGTACTGTTGGAATCAACAACTTCCTGAACAGTCTCGGGATTTCCATGTTTCCGAAATCAATACTGTCTTTCATAAAATCTATGTTTTTTTTAGCGGATGCAAAGATACGTCTATGGAAAAGAAGAAAAGTTACCAATTGATAAGAAATGCGATGTGCCGGATATTGGTACATTATTTATTTCCTTCTTTCGGAAATAATGTGTATGTTTGCTATTGAACCAATATACAAATGTACTATGAACGGTAATTATGTCATCAATATCGGCCGTCAATTGGGCAGTGGCGGAAAAGAGATCGGGGAAAAACTGGCAGCCAGGTTAGGCATTGATTTTTATGATAAAGAGCTGATTAATCTGGCTTCAGAGGAGAGTGGACTTTGTCGGGAATTTTTTGAGAAAGCGGATGAAAAAGCTTCCCAAGGTATTATAGGTGGATTGTTTGGGATGCGTTTTCCTTTTATCAGTGATGGTGCTATGCCCTGTACCAATTGTCTGAGTAATGATGCTCTCTTTAAAATTCAGAGTGATGTCATCCGGCATCTTGCAGCAGAGAAATCTTGTGTATTCGTGGGGCGCTGTGCCGATTACATTTTGCGCGAACATCCCCGTTGCGCCAATATTTTCATTTCTGCTTCGCACGAAGACCGCGTGGCGCGTTTGTGCCGTATTCATGGCATTTCTGAGGAAGCTGCTGAGGAAAAAATGAATAAGGCAGATAAGAAACGCTCCGAATATTATAATTATTACAGTTATAAAACTTGGGGAGCGGCTGCAACCTATCATCTTTGTATTGACTCTTCGGTATTGGGAATCGATGAAACGGTAAGGTTTATAGAAGAGTTTATAGTTAAAAAACTAAATTTATAAATCAGAATCGGGCATGCTATAATATGTTAATGGCCAACTACGGTGTAAATGAAAACACAGTAATTGGCCATTGCTATTTTTGATTTGTTACATCATTAACAACAAAATCATTTGTCCCGCAAGGATACGGAGGAACATAGACAGCGGATATACTGTAGAATAGCCTACTGCCGGAGCATCGCTACCGGTTGCCTGGTTGGAATATGCCAATGCGGGAGGGTCTGTATTACTACCCGCAATCAATCCCATCAGCATGAAATAATTAATTTTATAGTATGATCGTGCTATAATTCCGATAATCAGCAAAGGGATAATCGTAATCAGGAAACCACAACCTACATAAAGCAGACCGTCTCCATGGATCACAGTATCCACAAAATTGGCTCCGGCTTCGATGCCCACACTGGCAAGGAAAAGAACAATGCCGATTTCACGTATCATCAGGTTGGCACTTTGAGTTGTGTAGGTTACCAGATGTAATTTGTGTCCGAAACGTCCTATCAGGATAGCCACCACCAATGGTCCGCCGGCAAGACCGAGTTTTACCGGAGTCGGCATGCCCGGGAATGCAATGGGAAGGCTGCCGCAAAGGATACCCAGGAAAATACCTACGAACAATGTGACAATGTTCGGTTCGTTAAGGCGCTTCAGTGAATTACCCAGTACACTCGCTACTCGTTCTACAGCATCTTCGGAGCCTACCACCATGACACGGTCACCTACCTGAAGTACCAGATTCGGGTTGGCAAAAAGATCGACACCCGAACGGTTCACACGCGTGATGTTGACATTGTACATGCTGCGGAAGTTCAACATACCAAGTTTCTTTCCATTAATTTCCGGTTTGGTTACCAAAATACGACGGGATACCATCGGCATATCTTGCTTTTCCCAGTCTACTTGCACTTCACGTCCGATAAAGGCTACAATAGCATCTGAGTCTTCTTCTGAACAGACCACAAATAATTGGTCGTTCTGTTCCAGAATAGTACTGTGATTCGGAATGCTGACGTGTCCGTCTTTACGGATGCGTGAACAAACAAACGGACGTCCGAGGAAGCTGCTGATTGTGCCCAGAGTTTTTCCGTAAATGGCTTCATTATGCACTTCCAGGCTCATCAGGTGTGGTTTGTGGTGTGTACCGTCAGTTTCTTGATTCCAGTTTTCTTCTTCTTTGGAGAAATTGATACGGAAGATGTAGCGGACAGCAATGATGGAGCCTATAATACCCACTACTCCTAACGGATAAGCACAGGCATAGCCTAATGCGATCTGTGGCCCGGAGTAGCTCAATTGATTCAGTGCTTCTTGTGCGGCACCGAGCCCCGGGGTGTTTGTGACTGCGCCGTATAGGATACCCACCATCATAGGGAGCTCGATTCTGCCTCCCAGAATGAAATAAAGTGCCATTGCTACGGCGATGTTTAAGACCACAATTCCTACGGCCAGCATGTTCAGGGTCATTCCGCCTTTCTTGAATGAAGAAAAGAAAGAAGGCCCCACTTGGAGACCGATACAGAATACGAACAATATCAATCCGAATTCACGGATGAAATGTAGGATATGGGTATCGCCTGTGAAGCCAAAATGTCCCATCAGGATGCCGGCAAACAAAACAAAAGTAACCCCTAACGAAACTCCGAAGATTTTGATTTTTCCCAAATAGACACCTGCTGCCACTACGAAGGCGTAGAGGAAAACAATGTGGGCTACGGAGTTGGGGTTCCATAATAAATCTTGTAACCAATCCATAATATAGTAGTTTATAATTTTTTGTAAACGGGTGCAAAATTAGCTATAACCTCGGAGGTAATCAAATATTTGCCTGCCTTTTATTTTAAGGGAAGCGCGGGGGGACGGCTCTTTCATTTTACAACCGTCTTCCTCCCTTGTCTTCCCTCCTCCTAAAAAAAGCCTTCCATTCGCACACGAGGCTGTGTCGAAACTTTTTTCACTACGGAGTAGCACAGAGTCTTTTTGTTAATAATCAACAAATTAAAATCGCCTCTGTGTCACTCTGTGTCCTCTGTGGTGAGTTTTGACAGCCTCTCGTTATTTCTTTTTTAAGAAAGAATTCGGGCGGCTATTACCGGAGAAGTGTAGTAGATTAACCC
>ERZ791659.1020-NODE-1020-length-16441-cov-4.79586_pt1 | contig 16441 bp, 19 predicted proteins | sample MGYA00510053_ERZ791659 | MGnify/ENA primary metagenome ERZ791659 (study PRJEB30046, sample SAMN00715192) | human gut metagenome | study: EMG produced TPA metagenomics assembly of the A metagenome-wide association study of gut microbiota in type 2... | reverse complement strand
CATTACAGAGAATAATTCCTAAACAAAAAGCGTTAGTCTTTGTAGAGTTTGAATAACGGATTAAAATGCCGAAAGCCTGTATTTATGCGGGTTTCCGGCATTTATTTTATCAAATGGCTCTAGTTTGGCTCTATTTGTGGGACAATAATGATAATTAGAGGAAATTTAATAAGGAGCATTATATGACGAAAGTGAATTTTTATGATAGCATTGATGATTCAATGCTAAAGTTTGCAGTTATTATTGCAAAACATAATGGAAAATGGGTATTCTGTAAGCATAGAGAAAGAAGTACATGGGAAGTGCCGGGAGGACATAGAGAACAAGGTGAGGATATTCTTGAAACAGCAAAGAGAGAATTGTATGAGGAAACAGGAGCCATTACTTTTGAGATAAATCCAATATGTATTTATTCTGTGACGGCGCCAGATAACTTTGATGGGAAAGAAACCTTTGGAAAGTTATTTTTCGCGGAGATACATACGTTTGAAAAAGATTTACATAGTGAGATAGAGAAAATAGCAATTATGAATGAACTACCGCTTAATTGGACATATCCGGAAATTCAACCAAGATTGCTAGAAGAAGCGAGACAAAGAGGATTTTTGCCTAAGAAGGATGAAATAATTTGTTAGAATTTTACTTAGAAAATCCTTTTGATGAGGATACACACATGCAGTTAAATGATGGCTTAACAGATACCTTCGATGCAATGCATAGTTATTTCATGGACCGCGACATATAACATGGTTCTTGGTGCTCTCCATTTAAAAGAGCACCATATAAAAAATATAACAATTAAAAATAGAAATTTGCTTCTAAGAGAGAAAATGAAGGCTGTACATATGGAGCAGCCATTTTATTATAGAAAAGTCATATACAATATGACACAAGGAAGGAGAAGATTTTTATGGAGTGTAGAAGTGAAGAAAGAAGACAATATATTGTTGATAATTATAATGTGGTGCCAGTGGCACATATCCAGTTGTTAAATGGTCAGACAAAGCATAGTGATGCAGGTCAGACCATAGAAAATGATTATTACATCTTTGAAGCTACAAGCAAGGTAAATGGCAAGAAAGAGATAATCCAATGTGGCATGACCGCAGCAAGAGATTTCCTTAAGAAAATAAATCATGAGGGACTGCCATTGTTTAATCCTCTGCATGGAGAGGGAGGAACAGGGAAGAAAGGCAGCAAGACCTCTGGAGGTAATGAATCCAAGGAAGTGAAGTGGAATCCAATCGCAAAACAGCTATATAATGCAATCATGTGGGTGATTGTAATTATAGATGCTAAGCCAAATACGGCAATATATGAGGTCAAGGAAAAGGTGTGGAAATTTAAAAGCTATAAGCCATTTCCAAGTCAAGTGAAAGCTGTAAATACTATAATAGGTAAGAATATAGTTGGGAAAACATTGACCGAAGCCATTGATGAACTTAGGGTAAATAATAATGTAAAGGATAATATGTGCCGATTTGATGATTTGGTGGATATTATAAATAATTACACTGATAGGAATGGAAATAGGGTAGAGTTGGAAGCGAATTTTTAAGGAATAGATTTGGCAAAAAAGGAGAAATCTACCATGGATGATTTTGTTGTTATACAGGGTGGATTACTGATATAATGGAAAAAAATAATTAAACTATAGATTAGCAAAAAATATAACAAGGTTTTAGATGGACACAAGAGGATGAGATTAGGATATGATGTAAAGGAGCGGATTTTGGATGAATATACTTGTAATAGGAAATGGATTTGATTTAGCACATGGATTGCCGACAAAATATGGAGATTTTTTGAAATTTGTTGAGGTGATTAGGCAGGTATTAAATACAAAAGGTGAGGAGATTGATTGGAAAGATATACATTTAGAAATTAAAGAACTTATAAAAATTAATATGGAGAATATAAGGAATAATATTTTTTCGCAGGAACAGATATGGCGAGAACTGTTAGAAGAAAATTTTTGGATTGAGTATTTTTTACAATACCCTATGTACCAAAAAGAAAATTGGATAGACTTTGAAAGTGAAATATCAAATGTAATTCAAAGTATTGATTTTGATATGAAGAATAACAATTTGAAATTAGATGATGACGATTCTATAGTAAGTAACTTTTATCTTGAAAAGTTTTTTCATAAAAGATTGCCGGCAGCTGTGTTAGATTTTGGAGAAGACATACAAGTGATTACATTTAGAGAAATGCGAGATGTTTTATATCAAGATTTAAACAAATTAACAAGAGCTTTTGAGATATATTTGTGTGAATATGTAGGAAAGATAGAAAGTGTGAAAATTTCAAAAGAAATAAAAAGTCTTGGAATCGACCATGTTCTTAGCTTTAATTATTCCCATACATACCAAAAACTCTATGATAAGCCAAAAAAGATAAAATATGATTATATACATGGAGAAAGCAGGATTAATAGCACCATAGAATCTAATAATATGGTGCTTGGCATAGATGAATATTTAAATAAGAAAAGTAAGGATAAGGAAATAGATTTCATTGCTTTTAAAAAATATTATCAGAGAATTTATAAAAAAACTGGAAGTGAATATAAAAATTGGGTTGATGAAATTGCTAACAGTAGATATGAAAATGAAGTGGCATTGCGTGAACGATTTCCAAAACAGATACCATATAAAAAATTCAACTCTAAACATAAGCTATATATTTTCGGACATTCATTGGATATTACGGATAAGGATGTTTTAAGGGATTTGATTTTAAATGATAATGTGTATACGACAATATATTATTTGAACAAAGGAGTAATGGGGCAGCAGATAGCAAATCTTGTTAAGGTCATTGGACAAGATGAATTAATAAGAAGAACTGGTGGAAGTACGAAGACTATTGAATTTAAGTTACAGGATAAGCTTGTGGAAAGAAAGGGATAATTTGATATATGAACGAAGAATTAGAATTGGGAAAGGTATCGTTAAAAAATGCAAATGATTATGCGGACATAAAAAGTAATCCGGTAGTGGAATCTGTTTTAATGCCGATAGTGAAAGCGGTTCCTGTTATTGGGGATATGATAGATTCTTCTATGAATAAAGTAATTGAAGAGTTTCAGGAAAAGAAAGAGAATGAGTTGATAGAGGTTATTTTGAAGGATAAAAACAGTATCACATCCGATATGGTTAATGATGTGGAATTTATTGTAAACTTTGCAAGAACACGAGAAGCAATTCGCAGGTTAGCAACTAATGATAAGGTAAAGTATTTTGGAAATCTCATAAGAAATGGTTATTTATCGGGTGAACATATTGAAAATAGCAAATTTGAAGAGTATTTGGATATATTAAATACTATGTCATATAGAGAGATTCAGTATTTGATTGATTATAAGAAATATTGTGAAGAAAAAAGTAAAGGAAAAAAGGTGAAATATAATAGATGGGCTTATTTTAGGAAAGAATATGCAGAAATACAACAAGTTACAGAAGTTGAACTTTGGAGCGTATTTATGAGAATTAAAAGAACTGGCTTCATAGAAGAGGAATATGAAACAGAAAGTGGAGATGTTGATGCAGATGATAATACATTTAATTCATTAGTAGTGGATAGTAATGGCTTTTATATAGATAACAGTTTTGATAGATTCTATAAGATGGTTTTAGAAATTGAAGAGTAGCAAAGCATAAATTAGTAAAGAAAAATGAGATTAATAAATTTTAGCGATGTGACTGTGTTTATATATAGTTGTTTTGTATATTAGAAATAAGATGATAAATGGTTACGCTTAAAAAATATTATTATGTAGTGAAAATAAAAAATATAGAAAGAGATTGGAAAATGGAAAATATTTTTGATAATTTAAAAGAATTAAAAACAGATATGGAAGATAAGGGATGGAGTATTGAATCTTTTTTGTTTCATTATAAAGAGGTACAATATGTTGTATTAGTTAAATTGTATGATGAACAGAAAGAAAAAAAGCCACAATATGCATTGGTAAAAATGGAATTTGTTGATGAAAATAATAATTCAATAACTATTCCTACAAATTCAAGAGGTTTTATGAATGAATTTGTATCTATTGCAACAATAAGAAATTTTTTTGGTGTTGAATATCAAGAAAATATTGGAAATTTCATGCAACAATTCTATGCATATCTGGCAAGCTATATACCAACTGAAGTATCTAATGGAAAATCTGATAGAGAAAAAGAGTGCATGGTTAGTTCCCTTAGTAGAAGTGATGGAGAGGATGAAAATAAAATATATTGTTATGATATAAAAAGAAATCCAATTGTGAACAATAAGCAATATGTGAGAAGTATTTATAATGATAACAAGACTCGTTTATTAAGACCTACATTATATGAAGAATATAAAGATGACAATACTATAAGTTTTTGTTATAGCAATGATGAAGAAAAAGAAAAATCAGATAGAGAAATTAAATTCAATTTTGCTAAAAATCAAGATAAAAATTAAGCAGACAAAATAGAAAATTAGCGTTATAATGCTCTCACAAGGTCAAATTCTCCATATCCTAAGGCAACGTCCTTTATCCTCAAGGGGCAAAAATCTTTAGCCTAGGGAATGAATAAAATAACGAGAAAATAAAGACCTTGTAGAGCGGAAAAAACCGTTCTATGAGGTCTTTTTCTTTTGTATAAAACTATGGAGAAAGCCTTGAAAATAGAGGAATATCGAGAGATAAGAGAGAAGAAATAGAGAGCAAGCCAAGACCTTGAAGGAAGTCCTAAAATGCCTTGAAAGAGAAAATGGGTGAGGATAAAGGATTTTGCCTTTTGAGGATAAAGAGGGTTGCCTGAATATAGTATATGAGCCAAGAAATGCCGTATTTACGGCGTTTCTTGGCTCGTTTTTTGCTTGGTGACAATCAAATGACAATAATATTGAAAATAATTCTTTGTATAATGTGAATTACCAGATGAACAATGTGTTAAAGCAATCCGTACTTAGTTGCAATTATAGTTAATATAAAGATAATTAAGGCAGGAATAAAACCAATAATGATTCCGGTAATAAAAGAATGTTTATTTGAATCCTCATATTGTTTTTTAAAATTGTCTAAATGTTTTTGGGTTGTAGCTAAATCGATTTTTAGAGTGTTAATATCATCGCTTTGTTTATCAGTTAGTTTGTTGAGTGTATCTATTTGGGCATTGAGTTTTATATTTTCGTATTTGATTTTTTCTAATTCATTTAGCTGTGATTCTTGCGTTGAGTTAAGTCTGTCCATTTTGCCACAAACGGTGTCTTCGTAGTCAGGCAGTTTGGGTTGGTATATTTCTATATTTGATAAAGTCTTGCTTAGTGAATTCAAAGCACTAATGTCCATATTTTTAATCTCCTGTTGTTATTCTTTCTTCGGTTTCCTTTTCCTCCTCACATAAGAGAAATCCGGAAACAAGTCTTTTAACAATTCAGCAGTTTCTTCTGCATCGTCATATTCATACATATTTTGAACAAGTAGCTGGTCGTCATCATCAAGATTCAACGATACAGTATATTCTTTATTCGGGGCTGTTGGGTTCATTGGGTATTTTATCTCTTTGAGATAATATTCCGTTTCTGATATTTCATTATCTTCCAACTTATCTCGCAAACGTGCCCAATACTCAACCATCTTTCGGAAGTTATCAAGGTCTTCCTGTGGACGGGGAGCGGAACTTGGAAGCCGATCTTCAAATTTGAAGTATACTTCTCCATCTTTCATAGTAGGTCGAAGTCCGTATGTCCATTCAATGTCAAATAGTACATAAAGTGCGCTGAATATATTGGCAACATCAGGGTCAGATAATGCATAAAAACTGACACCTAGATTGTTCGCAATATTTAATAAAGTCGCTTCATCCGGATATCTGTTTCCGAGTTCATAGTTTCTAATAGTAGATTCATTTAATCCGCATTTCTTTGCTAATTCTTTTTGCGTCATATCAGATGCAATTCTGAAATTTCGAATCAAATAGCCTACCCGGCTGGTGAATTTCTCGCCCATTTTACTGCTCCTTATTCGTGTAATGAGTGTTGTAGCATACACGAAGACACGAGGTACAAAACATGCATCTACATTAACTCTTAATATGTTTTCTGCGAAGGCGAAAACTCGCAAAACCTTCGGTTTTCCTTGTTCGCGGGCACGTTCTCATGGTGCTTTGTCGCTTGTTTATGATTCGCATACTAATCGGCAAAACTCCATATTCACTTTGCCTTCGCGTACATTATATCATCAACAGTGCAAAAATGAAATGTTAATATAATACGCATCACAACAGTTCAAAAATGAACTGAATAATAAAAACGAAAGAGAGGAGGCATTAGCTTATGGAGAACAAGAGATTTTTAACAGCACAGGATGTCATAGAAATGCTGGGAGTATCACTATCGTATTCCTATAAACTGATACGAAGGTTGAATGCAGAACTTGAGGCTGATGTATTCGTGACAATAAAAGGACGTGTCAGTACACAGTATTTTATGAAGCGAATCTACGGGCTATCTACGGATAAGGATGTTGGATAGATGGCAGTTATCAAAAACAAAAAGACCGGAATGTGGGAGGTGAGAACCTATTATAAGGATTTGAACGGAGCAAGAAAACAGAAAACCAAGAGGGGCTTTGCCAAGAAGAGCGAAGCTCTTGAATGGGAGCGTAATTTCAAACTGAAAGAGGATCAGAGTATCAGTATGAGCTTCAAAAGTTTTGTGGATATTTATCTGACGGATTTAGAACCAAGAATAAAGCGCAATACTTTTCTGACAAAGAAGCACATTATTGAGACAAAGATTCTGCCTTATTTCGGGAAGAGAAAACTGAATGATATTCGGACCTCGGATGTCATCCAGTGGCAAAATAAGATTATGAAGCTGAAAAAGGATAATGGGGAGTTATTCTCCCCTACCTATCTGAAAACAATCCATAATCAGCTCAGTGCCATATTAAATCATGCGGTAAATATGTATGGTCTAAAGGATAATGTAGCACGAAAGGTCGGAACTATGGGTAAAGAAGAAAATAAGGAAATGGAATTCTGGACACAGGATGAATTTCAGGCATTTTTAGAGTGCGTGGCAGATAAGCCTATTTCCTATTATGCATTTGAAATGCTTTATTGGACAGGCATTCGTGAAGGTGAACTGCTTGCTCTGACGTCGGCAGATTTCAATTTTGAAAAGAAGACACTCCGGATAAATAAGTCATATCAGAGGCTGGAAGGCAAAGATGTGATTACAGACCCGAAAACACCAAAGAGTAACAGAACAATTGTCATGCCGGATTTTCTTGCTGTCGAAATGGAGAATTTTAAAAGCAGTCTTTATGGAATAAGGGATGATGACAGAATTTTCACTATTTCAAAAAGTTATCTGCATCATAAGATGGACAGAGGTGCAAAGCTTGCAGGAGTGAAGAGAATACGAATTCATAGATTACGACACGCGCACATTTCATTGCTAATCAATTTAGGATTTTCAGCATTGGCAATAGGTGAAAGAGTCGGGCATGAGGCGGTTGATATCACATATCATTATGCACATTTATTTCCAACGGTGCAGACGGATATGGCAGCACAATTGGAAACAGAAATGGAGGCGCTAGTCAATGTCAAAAAAGAATAGAGATGATAAAAACCGATGGCGTAATGTGACAATCGCATTTCGCATGTCGCAGGAGGAGAATGAAGAACTCAATAACCGAGTAAAACTCAGTGGATTTCGAACCAAGCAGGATTATATTATCCAGAGCGTTCTTCATCAGAAGGTGGTTGCCACAGGCAATCCGTTGATGCTAGTGCAATTTCGGAAGAATCTGCAACAGATAGAGCGTGAGCTTGAAAGAATTGAAAAGGCATCGGATATGGATGGGGAGCTGCTGACTCCCATCCGCTCCATGCTGGAAATATTGGAAGGCTTCAAGGAACAACCAAGAACATTGGCAGATATGAAGCGGCTTACAGTAGCAAATGAGGAATAACAGATATTTTGTATATAAGGAAGTGACTGCTATGAGCGAAGAAACATTATTTGAAAAATTAGGTGTGAAATACATAGAAAAAGACGGCATTTTTTATCCGTTGATTACATTAGTTGGAGAGGAGAATAGTAAAGATGTTGGTAAATATGGTCGTATTTGGATTGATTACATACAGAAGGAATATCCGCAGCGATACAGAAGTCTGGTACGATTTGGAGAATTACATGATAAAGCAACAGAGGTAAATGAAGTGGCTTATGAATTGCTGGAAGATATTGAAAATGAGTGGTTACGTAAACATAAACCAAAGCAGTCGAATTCTTTTGTGGAAATGTATCAGCTACGAACTCAGGCAAGAATGATAGCAGAGGAAGTAGTTCTGCATGATGTGGTGGACTGTTTTCATTAGGGGATAAGCGAAGTTCTGTATCGGGGCTGTGGCTGGTAAATAATATGTCGCGTATCCGCGACTCATAAGCTCCCGAAAGGGAACTTTATCCGGCGGGGAGAGTCGTATAGCCTCTCCGGCGAGGAGCGCAAAACCCGCTTGCGGGTATGCATTTTTGATGGCGAAGCTGTCAAAAGTGCTTTTATGTATTTTTGACAAAAGTAACAAAATCTTCCCAGGGAAAACTGCTGTTTCGTGCCGTACCCGGCACTCATTACGGATAAGAAGGATGTGCCTGTATATATACCAAAAGAGGAGGATTTTGACAATGGAAAGAACGATTAGTTTTATGAATGGGGAAGGTTCTATTGGACACAGCACGAGAAGATTTATAGCTGACAATGTAGATGCCAGCCGTACCAAGAATAATATCACGCTTATCCATGAGGATATTAAGCAGGCTTATCATAAATTGTTTGACAAGGCGATTAAGGAATACAATGCAAAACAGAAACGCAAGGACAGGCAGATTAAAAGTTATTATGACAAAATTTCCCGAAGCAAGCAGGAGAAATTATTTTATGAGGTTATCGTTCAGATAGGCAATAGGGATGATACCGGAGTAGGTAGTTATTCTGCTGAAATTGCAACATGGGTGCTGAAGGATTATGTGAAAGAGTTTCAACTTCGCAATCCACAGCTTTATGTGATTGGTGCTTATATTCATTTGGATGAGGAAACACCACATTTGCATCTGAATTTTATTCCTTGGGTATCCGGTTGCAAGAGAGGATTGGAGAAAAAGACAAGTCTTAAGGCGGCACTTGCTACCAGAGGATTTGTAAGCGAAGGCAAAGGCAATACCGAGTGGAAGCAGTGGGCGGAGGCAGAGAAAGATGATATTGCTCTGATTATGAGCCGGTACGGAATTGACTGGAAAAAGAAAGACACACACAATAAGCATTTATCCGTACTCGATTATAAAAAGCGGGAGCGGGCAAAAGAGGTGGCGGCACTTGAGGAGGAGATAGAGGGTGCACAGGTTGTTCTTGAATTAAAAGAGGAAAAGATGGAGTCTCTGGAAAAAGAAATTGAAAGTAAGCGAGAAGGTTTTAGAAAAGAACAGTCTGAAGCTCAAAAGAAGCTGGATGATACCATATCTGAGAATCAGAAATTACAGTCGGAAACAACGGATTTACGCTTAAAGAATTCGGAATTACGGCTGGAATATTATGAGAATGTAGATAAGCTCACAGATAAAAAGAAGGAAATTGAGGCTGCGCAAAAAGAGGCTGACAAGTGGATGATGATATCGGATACTGCAAAATTACAGACTGAACGGGCTGAATTTGAACTGGAAGAGGCGGAAAGGCTTAAGACGGAACTGCTTGGTGTGGTCGATGGAGATGATTATCTGAAGGAGCAGGTGATAGAGCTGAGGTATCAGAATCAGGTATTGCGAGAGGAGAACCGTAGCCTAAAGGAGAAGCTGGAAAAGGCATATGAGTTTATGAAACAGTTTGTGATTGGCGGGATTAATCTACTTGAGAAGTTTATGGAGTGGCTTGGAGAAAAGGTCAAGAAAGTGGAGAGAGGAAGGTGAAAAGAATGCAAAAGAATGCTTTGCATGGTTGACTTATAGCTTAATTTAAGGTAATATTTAATAAAAGAATGCAAAGGAGATGGATTATGAGGTACACATATTTAGACTTAATTGAAGAGGTTCTTAGAAGTGAAAAAAGAGAGATGACCCTTGGGGAGATATGGGAAGTTGCTGAAGAAAAAGGATATAGTAAGAAACTTATGTCCATAGGTAAAACTCCAGTTAATACTATGAATGCATGTATAAGAAAACATATTGAGAAATCTAAGAATGTTAAGTTTAAGCAAACATCAAAGAATCCTGCATTGTATTACTTGAATAACTAGAGAAAGGTATGTTGCAATGATTAATGATTATATAAACACTATTTTTAATGTGGATTGTCTTGAAGGAATGAAAGGTATGCCAGATAATTCAGTAGATTTGGTTATTGCCGATCCACCGTATAATCTGTCTAAAGGTGCAAAGTGGAAATGGGATAATAGTGTTGTTTTAAAGGGAATGGGAGGAAATTGGAATAAAGTAATGGTTGATTGGGACGATATGTCCTTTGAAGATTACTGGAATTTCACAATTCAATGGATATCAGAAGTGAAAAGAATTTTAAAACCCACTGGTTCTGTATGGATTTTTGGAACATATCATAATATGGGAATTATCAATGTCATTTGTCAAATGTTGGAAGTAGAAATAATTAACGAGATTGTATGGTTTAAGCGTAATGCATTTCCGAACCTTTCAGGCAGGAGGTTCACAGCTAGTCATGAGACTATTTTATGGGCACATACCGGAGGAAAAAAAAGACAGTATTACTATAATTATGAATATATAAAGAATGCGGATTTTCCGGAAGATTTGATTAAGCAGCCGGGTAAACAAATGAGAACCGTATGGGATGTTCCAAATAATAAATCCAGGGAAGAGTTGGCATATGGAAAACATCCAACACAAAAGCCAATAAGATTATTGAAAAGAATAATTTTGGCATCATCAAAAGAAGGTGATATGGTATTTACACCATTTAGTGGTTCTGGAAGTGAGTGTGTAGCTGCAAAAATGTGTGGAAGGAACTATTGTGGATTTGAAATAAATAAGGAATACTATAATATCTCATTAGAAAGATTAAAACATTGTGAAAGAGAGAATGTTCAAATTAGTTTATTTGAGAAAGGTGTGTGTGAAGATAATGCGAATGGAACCGGTAATTAAATGGAGCGGCAGTAAAAGGTCACAGGCACAGGAAATAATTAAGCGCTTTGAACAATTTGATTGTTATTATGAACCGTTTCTAGGCGGAGGATCTGTTATGTATGCAGTTAATCCGTCCAATGCTATTTGTGGTGATATTTGTGAACCATTAATTGGATTTTGGAAGATGGTTCAAAGCAGTCCGCGGGAAGTGATAAGTTATTATTCAGAGGAATGGAATCGTTTGCAAAAAGACGGCTATGAAGTTTATTATGACATACGTTCTAGGTTTAACGCAGATAAGTCACCGTTGGATTTACTGTTTTTATCTCGTACTTGTGTAAATGGATTGATAAGGTTCAATACAGAAGGTGAGTTTAATAATTCTTTTCATCATACGCGAAAAGGAATAGACCCTAAACGTTTTGAAAAAATTGTATTGGATTGGCATGAAAGAATTCTAAATGTTCAATTTCTCTGTGGTGATTACAGAGAAACGACACAAACAGCAACAAAAAAAGATATAATTTACTTAGATCCTCCGTATGAAAATACTAAGGGAAGATATTACGGAACTATTGATTATGAAGAGTTTTATGAGTATCTGGACGATTTGAATAAAAAAGGAATTAGATATGTATTGTCATTTGATGGAATACGTGGTGATAAAGAATATGAGACAGGTATACCAAAAGAACTGTATGTGAAGAAGTTCTTTTTGGCATCAGGGAATTCTTCATTCAAAAAGGTTATGGATAAAAGCAATGAGCAAGTGTATGAAGCCTTATATTTAAACTGGTAAGAGAAAATCTCTTACCAGTTCGTAAAACAAATTTAAAAGATATCGAAGATGTTGATAGGTGAATTACGATGTTGGATTATGTTGATTAGATATTCAGCTAAAGTGTTACCAATAGAGGAAAAACCTTTGATTTGTACCTTGCAACGAGAGGTACTGCTATCTATATTGAATCCTATCAATACATCACAGTTACATTTGCTTGAAATAGTAGATAAATCAAAATTGCTAGGGACAAAAAAGCATCCTATAGAAGCACAAGCAAAATCAGATACAGATACTGTTGATGTAGAAATGGTCCAAACATCTGAATTTAATTGACGCTCTACACTAGGCGGATAAGATAGCAAATCAAATATGTATTTTGTTAACGCTGGTCCAATGTTTGGTTCCAAATTTCTTGGTAATTCCTTTGATTCGGTGCATATTATTAATGGTTTTTCAAATAAATTGAATAGAACGGTAATATGGTCAGGCCTTTTGCTGTCACTCACACGGGGTAAGGTCAGCCATCTAAATTCTGTTCCGATTTCAGGATCGTTATTGTTTATTAGCGATATGCCACTCCAATCACCACCTGGAGGATTACAAAACCCTTCAAATGTGTTGGGAATTATATAGTTAAAAATAGTGTGTATAAATGTATCAACATCATTTTCGGTATAGTGAGTTGGGTATGGAGAAATAAGCATATCTGTTGCTTGCTTTTTTACAGATAAAGAAAAAATTTTATTATCTTTGTTTGGTATTAAGCGAACAATGTTTGGGGCATCTACAACTTTTGGTATCTTTGGGGCATCAAGTATAATAAAATCGCTTAATGACACTATGGCGCTCCATAATCCGTTTCCGCTAGATAAGGATAGGATGTTTTGGTCTAATTTTTGTATGGTGGATTCCAAAGTTTCACCATATACAAAAGTAAGAATTTCAGTTGATTCACCGAAAAGCATTGCTATTAAAGGAAGAATCCCTCTATCTGGTCGTGCGTCATCTCCGTGTGGCTTGAATCCTTTGAACATGCAAATGATTAAGTCGTTTGGGGTGGCTAATTTTCTGTAAAATTCATCGTTCATTTCAGGATAAAGAGTAAGTAACTCATTTGCAAAAGCAATTTTGTTATTAGAAGGAATTAAGCCAAATGGTAAATCTTTAGAGGCAATTCCAGCACTATATTTAGTTGCTAAGCTTGAAAAATCCTTGTTACGACCGGTGATTGATTTTTTTGCAATTTTCTTTGCAAAAGGGAAACGATTATTCTGTCTTGAAAATGCAATAATGTCTCCAGAATAATCATTTTGTATAGATGCCCAATCTTCTTTGTTATAGCTATTTGAACTGTTTGGAGTTGTCATGTAATCCATTATTTTTAAGCTTTTTTCGATTAATGAAGTGTATATAGGGGTTACATCAGTGTTATATATTAAGCCATAAAGCAATGAATATACATCTTTTTCACCAAATAGTGATGTATCAAAATTTTGCAATGATGAATCGAAAGAAGGTTGGAATTCTTCTGACTGAAAATAGACTTGTATAGCTGGATATTTCCAATTCTTTGATGCGTTGTAGTAGCTATAAGGGATAGCAACATTCGGAAAACGTAAAGCCTTTCTGTTTCTATTTTCGTCTAATTCATATTTTACAAAATCGATGATGTATAGATATGGGCAAATGTTTGCTCTGGCGGTTGAGTATGCTCGTCCGCTACGTTGCCATGCTTGATTACCCGCTTGTAATGCGCTACAGAATTCAATGGCAAGGAGTATTTTTCGCCGTCATCAGTTTCTTCTGTAAAAAGAACATCTGGGGTTTCATTTAGAAAGCTCCCATTATCTCTTAATATTTGGAATATGTTGGAAAGCCATCGGTCACTAGTGTTTTTGTTAAAACCAGGGTAATATTCAAAAAATAAAATGTCAGAATCAATAGTAGTTACTTTTACAGAGGGACATGCAGGCGAGAGAAAAAAACGTTCTGCCTTTTGTATATGGATAGATTTTGTAATAAGATTGAAGAGACGTTCACATTCGACAATATTATCTCCGTGTATTCTAAAGTGTTTGATCATAAGTACCCCCTTATGTATGAATGTATAATATACTATTATATCACATATTATGGGAAATGGCGCTAGAATTTCGAGAGACGTTTTAGAGTTGCATCACAATAGTCCTTACAAATATCACATCCTATAAATCTACGGTTCAGATTTAATGCTGCTTCACCTGTAGACCCAACACCCATGAAAGGATCCAATACTATTTCGTTTGGATTTGATGCTATTCTAATCAAATGTTCAATAAGTACAAGAGGCTTTTGTGTTGGGTGATATGGAGAAGATATTTTTTCTGGATATCGACAAGAAGGACATTCAAAGAAGTTGTGCATTTCTTTTTGACCTAAGAAATTCCAAGTATGATGCTTGTTCCAAAGGCAGATTACTAATTCACAACTATTAAGAAAACTATTTTTATATACACTTTCTGTTGGAGTGGTTTTGTGCCAGACAAATATTTGAAAGGTTTTGAATTCTTTGTCAAATGCTTCATGCCATTTGCCAAGAAGAGAATAACTGGTAAAAATGAAAATATTACCTTTGGGAGAAATAACACGTTTGAAATCTTTTACATAGTCTAGGGGATTTATAATTTTTTTATCCCATTCTGCAATGTCATTATTGATTGTTTTTCCATTAGTGAGCTTAATGTTACCAGTAGAATTCAAGGCAATATTGTATGGGGGATCGGTTAAGATGAGGTCGACAGAACTGTTTGGTAGTCGAGATAGAAGACTTAGAGCATCTTCGTTGAATAGTTTATATTTATTTGTATTTGTAGAAAACATGTATCCTCCTTTATTTTGATTATAATATAAAGTATATGATGAAAAGTAGAGAGTGTAAAGAGAAAAATGAAAATTATAACTTGCTTTTAGAAAAAAACAGAGTTATAATTAAAATGTCTATAGGCAATAGCTTATTAGGTGTACCAGTATCTTAATTGATGTGGAAGAATAGTATAGCTTTATTTCTTCGGGTTTGACTCGAGGTTTGTTTCTGTTATTCTGCATCTAAAGATAGCAGAATTTTTTATTTTAAAGGAGATGTGGTTTATGAAACAAATCAAATTGAGAGCAAAAGAATTTAAAAAGATGGTTGATCCAAATGTGCCTGATAGCAAGCATGTAAAATATGTTTGTTATGTGCAAGCTAAGAGTATTCCTCAGGAATTAGATCAATGGATGGGAACAAATCCAAGGGAGCAAAAGATGACTACGAATGTGGCTACTAAAATTAAAAATAGTTTAGCCGATAATTCTAATTTCCACGAATTGAATAGAGGAATTGTTATGTCTGCCGAAAAGGCTAAATGGGACAATCAGACAGAAGAATTAATAATATTCTTGGAAGATCCGGAAGTGCATGGTAATATTGATGGTGGACATACACTAAGAGCTATTTTGGATGCTAAAAGCAAAAATACTTTATCTGTAGACAGATATGTATTTATGGAAATTATTGTAGGATTAGATAGTCCAGTAGAACTTGCTGCGGCTAGGAATACATCAGTTCAAGTGGATTTAAAGTCAATAGCAGAGTTGGAAAATAGTTTTGAAGTAATTAAAGATGCTTTTAATGGATTGCCCTTTGCGGATAGAATACAATATAAAATGAATGAGCATTATAATGATAGTAACATTTCAGAGATAGATGTTCGTGAAATTATTGCTATAATGATTATGTTTAGTCAAGAAATTTATCCGTATAAGACAGCACAAGGCGTATTATCTGAGATGCAACCGATTCAATGCTATTCAGGTAAAGAGGCGAGTTTGAGAAAATTCTTAAAATGCAATACTACAGATGAGAATAAACAGAAGTCGAGTAGAGAACAGATGGTGCGAAAGATGGCACCAATTATTCCTGATATATTTAAACTATGGGAAGAGGTTGAAACAACATTTGCATCTGTTTCTGGACAGGCCGGAAAGAGATATGGAACAAGAAAATACTCAAAGTTTCATAACGGAGATATTGTGGGAAAGTCTTTTTTTGAAGAAAAGGATTTAATATATATTGTACCTAAAGGTATTATGTATCCGATAGTAGGAGCATTTAGAGCGCTAATCTTAACTGATGAGGAAAGCGGAGAATATTATTGGAAAAAGAATCCAATTGATGTGTGGAATGTTATAGGAACAAAGCTGGTTACAATATTGCTTGATGAGAAAACAGAAAATCCGGATGCCCTTGCAAAGAATAGCAATTTATGGAGCAATTTGTTTAAAGAAGTATATATATACGCATATATGTAAAATTCGTCAATAATTAATGACAACAAAATGACAATACAATCTCCCGTAAATTCACACAACAGGTAGAAATCAGACAAAACTCCCTACTTTCTACCATTAAAACCAACAAAAAACACCACGTAATAAAGTGTACCCTTTGTCAAGGACACTATGACTTTTTCCTTTTCAGATTTCTAT
>ERZ791659.1008-NODE-1008-length-16627-cov-3.65852_pt1 | contig 16627 bp, 12 predicted proteins | sample MGYA00510053_ERZ791659 | MGnify/ENA primary metagenome ERZ791659 (study PRJEB30046, sample SAMN00715192) | human gut metagenome | study: EMG produced TPA metagenomics assembly of the A metagenome-wide association study of gut microbiota in type 2... | reverse complement strand
TCCCTTTAGCACCCCGGGACGTCTGACGAATAGTATCCGTACGAAAGACGACCGCCTGTTCAAAGCCGGACTGAGCGAATGGGAGAATGCAATGAATCATAATATTCCTATCAGCGCTACTTTCACGCTGTTCAAATATTTACAGGTTTCACCTTCGGTCAATTATACGGAACGCTGGTACACTCGTAAGATTAATCAGCAATACAATGAGGTGGAGCATAAATTGGAAGCATTGCCGGGTGATACGCTGAATGGCTTTTACCGGGTATCCAATTATTCGGCAAGTTTGAGCTTGAGTACGAAGTTGTATGGTATGTACAAACCTCTTTTTGCAAAGAAGAAGGAGATACAGATTCGTCACGTATTCACCCCGCAGGTTAGTTTAAGCGGTGCACCCGGGTTCAGTAAGTACTGGGAAGAATATACTGATTATAACGGCAATACACAATATTATTCTCCTTTCACCGGTCAGCCTTATGGTGTACCTTCGCGTGAGGGGTCGGGAACAGTCAGTTTCTCTATTTCCAATAATTTGGAGATGAAGTATTATGATGCAAAGAAGGATACGCTTAAGAAAGTGAGCCTGATTGATGAATTGGGCGCAAGTATGTCTTACAATATGGCTGCCAAGGAACGGCCGTGGAGTGATTTGAGCATGAACCTGCGTCTGAAACTGACTAAAAACTATACTTTCAACATGAATGCGTCGTTTGCTACGTATGCTTATACGTTCGATAAGAATGGTAATGTGGTGACCGGTAATCGTACGGAATGGTCGTATGGACGTTTCGGACGGTTCCAGGGCTATGGCTCTTCTTTTAATTATACCTTCAATAATGACACATGGAAGAAATGGTTCGGTCCGAAAGAGGATGAACAAGGTAAGGATAAAAAGAAAGGGGATGGTGAGGATGATGATGCGGAAGGATCCGACGGAGAAGATGGAACTGTAACCAAGAAAGTGGAAAAGGCGCAAGCAGACCCGGATGGTTATCAAGTGTTTAAAATGCCTTGGTCATTGAGTCTTAGTTATTCGTTCAATATTCGCGAAGACAGGACAAAGCCTATCAATCGTCATTCTATGAGATACCCTTATACGTATACTCATAATATCAATGCGAACGGAAATGTGAAGATTTCCAATAACTGGTCGTTGTCCTTCAACTCCGGTTATGACTTCCAGGCAAAAGAGATTACGCAGACTTCCTGTACTATCACTCGTGACTTGCACTGTTTCAACTTGTCCGCCAGCCTTTCTCCTTTCGGACGATGGAAATATTACAATGTAACTATCCGTGCGAATGCAAGTATTCTGCAAGACTTGAAATATGAGCAGAGAAGTCAGACGCAAAGTAATATTCAGTGGTACTAAAATCAATGTCGGATATAAAAAAGTGGCTGCATTATCATAAAAGGTAATGCAGCCACTTTTTTATATATATTATTTCAAGATTACCAAACAATTTCCGTTTCTCCGTGTGCTTTCAGATAATCGTTTGCCCGGCTAAAATGTTTGTTTCCAAAGAAGCCGTTGTAGGCAGAAAGGGGAGAAGGATGGGCGGAAGTAAGTACCAGATGTTTGTTGCGGTCGATAAATGCTCCTTTCTTTTGAGCGTATGATCCCCACAGGATAAATACCAGGTTTTCTTTTTCTTCTGCCAATGTGCGGATGGCTGCGTCGGTGAATGTTTCCCAACCACGGTTTTGGTGTGAGCCTGCCTGGTGGGCACGTACGGTCAAGGTAGCGTTGAGTAACAATACTCCTTGTTCCGCCCAGCGTGTCAGGTTTCCTGTTGTGGGGGCATCAACGCCTATATCTGCTTTAATCTCTTTGAAGATGTTCACCAATGAAGGGGGGAAGGGGACTCCGTCGTTCACAGAAAAACAGAGCCCGTGTGCTTGTCCCGGTCCGTGGTAAGGATCTTGTCCGATGATTACAACTTTCACTTTGTCGAAAGGGCAAAGATTGAAAGCATTGAATATCAGTTTTCCCGGTGGAAATATCTGATATTGGCTATATTCGCTTTTGACGAAATCGGTCAGTGTGCGAAAGTAGTCTTTGTCAAATTCGGGTTCTAAATGTGCTTTCCAGCTTTCTTCAATCTGTACGTTCATAGTAATTATATAAGATGTATTTCAAGTTCCTCACATTCCTTGCGCATATCTTCGGGCCAGATGCTGGCTTGTATTTCTCCGATATGGGCTTTACGAAGGTAGAACATACACAAGCGGGATTGTCCGATACCACCACCGATGGATAAGGGAAGGGTGTCGTTCATCAGTCGCTTGTGGAAATAAAGTTCCAGTCGTTTCTCTTCATTCTCTTCTTTTAACTGGCGTTGCAGGGCTTCTTTGTCTACACGGATACCCATAGATGACAGTTCGATGGAGCGTTGCAGTACATCGTCCCATAGTAAGAGGTCGCCGTTCAGTCCGGGCAGGTCGTTCAGGCCTTTGGTTGTATAGTCATCGTAGTCCGGTGCACGTCCGTCATGCTTCTTGCCGTCACTTAGTTTGCAACCTATGCCAATGATAAATACTGCTCCGTATTTCTCACAGATAGCATGTTCGCGGCATTTGGGCTCCAGATCGGGATAAAGTTGGCGTAGTTCTTCCGAATGAATGAAATGTAGCTTTTGTGGCAAGCATGGCTTGATTTGGGGGTACATTTCATATACCATATATTCCGTGCGGATCATGGCCGCATAGATGCGGTTTACGATTTCCTTCAGGAAGTTTACGTTTCTGTCTTCATTGGTGATGACACGTTCCCAGTCCCATTGGTCTACGTAGAGGGAGTGGAGATTACCCAGTTCTTCGTCCGAGCGGATGGCGTTCATATCCGTATAAATGCCATATCCGGGTTCGATACAATAATCAGCTAATGTCAGTCTTTTCCATTTGGCTAATGAATGAACCACTTCTGCTTGTGCGTCGCCCAAATCTTTGATAGGGAAAGAAACAGGGCGTTCTATTCCATTCAAGTCATCATTGATACCCATTCCTTTCAACACAAACAGGGGGGCAGTCACACGTCGGAGACGCAATTCGGATGATAAGTTTAACTGGAAGAACTCTTTTATTTGTTTGATTCCCAGCTCGGTCTGTTTGAGGTCGAGTAGCGGGTTGTAGTTCTTAGGTTTTATCAAGTAACTCATAGGTTTGTTGAATGTTAATTGTCGGCAAAGATAGGAATAAAATTGATATATGTAATGGATATTCTCTAAAAGATTGTCAAATTGATAAAGTAAATGCTCTAAAGCGTTTCAAAATAACAGAGCTCTTGTGAGGGCGGCTACCTTAACAACTATAAAAAAAGAAGAATCATTAGGAAGATGAGAACTTTTTTTATACTTTTGCCATCGCATTCGGAAAGAATGGCTTTGTTATTGAATGGATAGAGCGATTTTCTGATGTGGGCAAATTGCATAAGCACCTGTAGTTCAATGGATAGAATGGAGGTTTCCGGTACCTCAGATAAGGGTTCGATTCCCTTCGGGTGTACTTTAAAGTCGTACTTTGAGAGAGTACGGCTTTTTTTATATCATCCATAAATCTGCTAAATTGAAGAAGAATCTTTCCTATTTGCTTTTGGCTTACTTGTCGCCATTTATATTTTCTTTTTCTTCTTTCTGATTATTGTCTATCTGCACAATCCGTTTGGCATTAAGTGAAGATACTACTTTTTGTCCGGTTTCAGCTTCCAGTTTTAGTCTCGCTTCAAGGGCAACGCCACCACCACGTCGTGCGATGTCTTTGTGATCGTCAAACGTTTCGGGTTGGCTTACCTCGGATATTTCTTTAGTAGAGAGTTCGGCAAGCATGTTTAATACAAGCTCTTTATTCGTCATATTATCCCGCAGGTTCTCCTTTTTCAAACCTTTTAATTGCTTATACTCTTTTGTCGTATTTCCTGACCAGGATTTTGTGATAATATCCGTGAGGGTAGCAAATTGAACACCTTCTTCTAAACCACGTGCTTTCCATTCATCGGTGAGCTCTTTCCGAATCTCGATGCTTTTTAATCGCTGATTTATCCAATTTTCAGAGTAGCCAAGTGCTTTATATTCCATCATCGCGCGGTCGATAGTCAGTTCCGGGTCTTGCATTTCGTCCAGGCGTTCTTTGGCAATTTGTGCCATCCAAAGTTTGAAAGGTTCAGCTTTAGGGGAAGGAATGGACTGAATGAGACGGAAGAGTTGTTCGGTAGTTGCTACATCGGTCAGGCGCATTTTACCATCGGTAGCAGGCATTTTCAAAGCGTTACAATTTGTAACGGTTTGGTTTCCCTCGTCTAATAATCTCTTTTTTAGTACACGCCAATATGTTTGAGGGTTGTTACTTTCAGTTAAAACAGCTACAACATCTACGATGGAAAAATACCACTCTTCTTTCGTATCGTCCCATATGGCACGAATCTTTTTGTTCTCGAATATTTTTATAGCATCTTTTTTAGTCATGATATCTTGTGTTTTAAAATCTTTTTATTTTTCTTCTGCTGCTGTTGCTTTTATACGTGATTTGCAAACTAACTTCTTGTCAGTGCTTTCCGGATCATATGTATTATAATAATCCCAATCCCTTTCAAGTCTTTTAGCTACATCTATTTCTTTTGTAAAGTAGAGAGATTTATTGTTTGCAACATCAAAAATGCTATAAGTCAGAATTTCCTTTTCTTTTTTGTCTTTATCTTTGTATTTGCTTTTGGTTAGTAATATCTTATACTTGCCATCTTCCCGAACACCGTATTCTTTGTTCTTTTCAAGAATATAAGTACCAGTGACATCCGTCTCATCATTAGCTACCATTTCTACAAAAATCGGTTTTGGATCTCCAGTTTCCGGCGTTTCTGTTGAATCATCACTGCAAGAGAATAGCAGAGCGACGAGTAATAATCTAAATAGTTTCATATTTGTATTTTATAGGTTTTATATTTTTTTCTTAGTTTTGTATTTAAGTCTGATTTATTTATCGGACTCACAAATGTACTACTTTTACATAATATGTCAACAGTAATCAGCTAAATAAATCTGTTTTTATTGTTGATATTTAGTTTGATAATAAAATAGATGAATGGTGAAGTTTTTCGTATTATGCAACTAAATTCAAGTATTAACATGTAAAAGAAATCATTATGAGGCTTGAAAATGAAAGCTTGGACATAGACGGTAATCGGATTCTATGCCCAAGCTTGTTTCTTTGAAGTTTTTAGCTTCTTGATACTTGAAGTCCTTTGTCGGAAAGCGTCATGTCAACAAAGCGGGCACGAGGATTGGGAGCATGCTCCGTCAGTATTCGGCGGATTTGTCCTGCCGCCTGCGGGTCTTTGGCCACCATGTAAAAATAACCGCCACCACCTGCTCCGGGGAGTTTGTATCCTAATGTATAATCCTTAATCATCTCGATAATAGCCGCTACTGCCGGTGGGTTCGTTCCGCAGTCCAATGCCTGGTTCTGTATCCAGGTCTTACCTACCAGATTGGCAAAATTGCTGAATTTGCTGCGTAGAATAGCTTCGCTCATATCCATGGCGTGTGCTTTCATTTCAGCCAACAAGCTCAGATGTGTACCTGAATTGAGGAACATAGAGCTGACAATTTCAGCTAATATACCTTTGGCTGTACGGGTGATTCCCGTATAATATAGCAAGTGGCAGTCGCGATAGTCAGGATGAACAAAGAGTTGGTCGGGTAGCCAGCGTACTAAAGGGTTTTGTTCAAAGCCTGCTTCGGATTGAAGTAACTTAACGCCCGAGAATACACCACCGTATTGGTCTTGCCAACCGCCGCCGGTAGTCAGAAGCTGTTCCAGTACTAATGTGTAGCTGCAAATATCATTCTTGTCCCAAGCCAGTCCGCAGAAGTCATTGATAGCTCCGAGAACGGTAGATGCTAAAATAGAACTGGTACCCAAGCCGGAACCTGCCGGAATAGCAGCCAATAATGTAAGCTCCAGTCCCGAACCGAAAGCTTTCAAATGCTCTTCCAGTGAAGCGTAAGATTCGGCGGAGAATGACGGTGCAAAGCCGGCAAGGGAGAGTGCTGCTTTAGGAATGGAGAACGGAGAACCGACTTTCTTATAGCCTTGCAGTTCTTCATAGTTCCTGATAATCTCCATTGCGCCCATGTCGATAGAGCGGAGCACGATGTGATATTCTTTGCAGGGCTTCACATATACCTGTAATGGTGGCTGACCATTCAATTCGATAGCGAGATTAACGACACTTCCGCCTGAATAAAGAGAGTAGGGTGGAGTATCTGTCCATCCCCCGGCCACATCAATCCGTACAGGACTGCGACCCCATACGATTTGGTCGGAATAGACGCTGAGTACAGGACGATTTTTATGTTCTGCCATAGCTCCCAGCAAACCGTCGCGAAGCAAATGGAATGCTGCCTGTTCTTCTTTTTGGCAAGCATCCTCTCCGCGTAACTTCATAATCCGTGCACGAAGCATACGGTTATGTATCCGAACCATTGGAGCGGCATCCTCTTTCAGGGCGTCGGGAGTCTCTAAGCCCAAACGTACGAATTCATTAGCTGCATCCTGCAAATCTAATTGATAGAATACACTCTTTTCGTAGTTGGCAGCCAATCCTTTCCAGTTTTCCTTGCGGAAACAGCTGCGCTGTGCATAAAGACGTTTAAGATTAGCACCCGCCGAGATTTCATCAGCAGAAACTTTCTCCGCTTTCAGCCAAAGTTCTTTTCCTTTCTCCAATTGCGGTTCCGATGTCATCCAACGTACTAATATCCCCAGTTCTTCTATTGAAGCAGTTTTAGGGAAAATAGAAGCAGCCTGCAAATCGTCCGTGCAACCTTTTATGTCGTCCCACGTAATTCCTCTTTCTTCCATCCATTGCGGGAACGGGATATTGAGATAAGTAGTCGTAACTTTTTCCAATGCTCCTTTGAATACATCATCCAATCCATACGGACGAGCTATAAAATCATTTTCGCCGACAGGAATAATATCAACACAGATACCATCCGGCACACAGATGTTCCAATGATTTTCTGGAACTCCTGTTATGATTTGACGGGAACCCAGTTTCCAGCCTTTTCCTATATAACTGTTTTCTATCCAAAGATTTGCATTATCGGCAGAAAGAGCCACCTGAGTGATGGAGTTTTGAATAAAAATAGCCGGATTCGGTTTTACTTTCCGGTGCATGATTTTTCTTTGGTCACGTACCTTGTCTTGTATAGACAGTGTAGAAGAAATCAGTTCATGGCTTGTACCATAATGATAAAATTCTCCACCGGGCAAAGGCAATATAGCTACGGACAATCGGTTGATTTCTTCATCTTTAGTTTTAGGATGCTCTCCCAAAGCCAGCCCATAGTCCGAATATAAATCATAATAATTAATATCGTCTGTCCCTTCTTTTAAAGAACGTTTCATCAATACTTCTACGGCACGGTCACTTAAAATCCAAATACCGATGTCCATTAGGAAAAGATGCGTCTTGGATAAATTCTCCAATTCTTCAAGCGAAGGTTTCTGTAACATAAAGTCGAGAATTTCCGGGCTCTTCCGGTCGGATACAAATACGCCGTGGTGTGTTGCCAACGAAGGGTTCACCCACAGACCGTAGCATACGACGTCTACATTGGGAATATCCTGCAACGGCTTTTCCGAACGGATATACACATCCCCGCTGGCTATTAGAGTATTCATTCCGGCAGGCGCCTGCTTCATGATTCTTTCGTATAGCGGAAGCTGTAATGACAGCAGATTCTGTCCCAGCTTTTGCCCCCGTTCCCAACTAAAAATGGGAATGGGAGTTAATATCTTGCCGGAAGGACCGTAGCTTGGCAGACGGCGGCTTTGTCCGCCCGCATGGAGCAATATTCTTTTTTCGCGTCCTATCCAATTGCTAAAAGTATCTTGAGGTGCGAATTCCTGATGGCAGGCTTGCAGCAGCCAGGTGGTTCCACCGCCGGAACCCAGCTTGCTTCCAATAGGGTCTGACGTACAAAACCAGTCGGCGTGATTCACTTCTTCCAGTTCGTGAAAACAATGGATTAAGTTAGGTGGTAAGGATAGTAACTTTTGCATAGTAGAATCAGTATTTTAAAGATAAACGTATTAATGAAACAGATGCTTATATGTCCAGATTGTCCCAAGCTTCGCAAAGCGCTTGCATGGAAGGGAACAGTAAATCAGCTCCCGCATCCAGTAAAACCTGTCCGTCCAGCGGTCCTGTGTTTACGGCAATCGTGAAGATGCCCGCTTTGTGTCCGGCTTCCACTCCCAACGGGGCATTTTCTATGACAACGGCTTCGTCCGCGCTCAATCCGCCTTTTTTAAGCGCCATCAGATAAGGTTCAGGATGCGGCTTTCCGTATTTCACGTCGAAAGCCGTAACCATCAACTCCTTTTTGAACATTCCCGGAAAGTTGTGCTCCAACCGTTCAAGCAGCGAAAGCTGTCCCGAACCGGTCACGACCATAGGAACCAGTCCTTCACTCTTTATTTTTTGTAATAACTCCCATGCGCCGGGCATACGTTCCGCTTCCGCATACGAGTTGAACAGGACGCTTTTCTCCTGATAGATACTTTCTATTTCTTCCTGAGTAGCTTCCCTGTCCAGTTCACGTTGGAATACGATATTGATAGTGGCACCTCCCGTCCGTCCTTCGTGCATATACGCTTCTTCGCGGCTGAGGGTGAGCCCGTGAGATTTCATCACTTTATGCCAAGCCTCGGAATGGTAGGACATAGAGTTGAAAAGTACTCCGTCCATGTCGAACAGGACGGCTTTCAGTTTCTTTTTCATACTTAGTACGTCGTAGAATCTTTTTTCGTAATACTTATTTTTTTATTATCATTTTCTCCAGTTCGGGCAGGGTGATGACTACATCATAATGATTGCCCGATTTCGTTCCGATATATCTGTAAGCTACGCTTTTGTCATTATTGATGCAAGTTTGCAGGAATAGCTGGGTTGCCGGGTCGCCTTGTCCTGCCAGGTTGGCAACGATTCCTTTTTTCACCTCTTCCGCATTCGTTTCAATTTGGCTGATGGGACATGCGTCTTCATCTACTTTGCAGATATAAACAACCGATTCGTCACTGAGTTCAATCTTCTCTATAAGAATCTCTTCACTTGCCTGCATCGGGAATTGCAGGTTCGCCATTTTCAGTTGCGCTTCAAGCTTGGCACGCTCGCTTTGTGACGGGTCGGATTCTGCTTTGAGAACTTCTTTCACTTCCTCGGGAGTGAGTTCGCAGACCGCCTCTTCACCGGAGTCTTTCCCTACAAACTTCATTTGAAGTCCTGCGTTACATTCGGCTACCAGTTTAAGCATCTCTTTGACATCCTTCGCCGGATTTCGGAACATAATCTTGATAGACTCTTTCATGCTTTCGGGGTTGTCCTTCAAGATGGCTATATCGGTAATACTCTCATTCATGTTGAGCGTGTACACTACATTGCTCCCGTCATAGGTGATGCTGGTAATCGTACCGACTTCTCCCATATCCATTGGGCATTGTTTGTTTGCAATAGCAACTACTGCTTTGAGTTTACTTTCCTGGCAACTGCTGATTGATACTATCAATAATAACAAGCTACATAGTAGCACGAACCCGTAGGATTTCTTTAGTAGATTTCGTTCCATTCTATTATTTTTTTTTAAGTTGAGTCGTTTTAAATCATCCCCATATACGAGGCAAAGATAACGATAAAAAATGAGAGATAAAGTAGAATGGCAAGATAGTTGTAAACAAGGCTGTTATGTGATTAACAACACAAATATTTGCTGTTTAGAAGATTATGTGTATTTTTGTAGCGTTATAAACTCGACGATAGCATGAAAAAGAGAGTATTATTGTTGCTACCATTGTTTTTAGGCGCTTGTTCCAATAGTGGGGAAAGTCCTGTGATTAAGATCGAAAAGCTATATGTGAAGGCTGAATCGGATAGTGATAGTGCAAAAGAAGAAGACTATGCCAATAAAGTGGATGAGTTGCCGGCTCTGAAGGTGGGGGACGAGGTAAAGGCTCTTTTACTTTTGGATGGAAATGGAGCAGAATTGAAAACTTTTACACTTCAGAATGATGAAGAAGTAAAAGCTAGACCCAAATTTTTGACGGAATCGGAAATCTCTACAGAAGGTAATTTGACTGATGAAAGTAAAGGGCAATATCGTTTTAAGGACGGAGTAAGGCAAACTAAAGTAGAGGTGGAGGCTACTGTTATTCATGTTAATGAAGATGGTGAAGTTAAGTTGTCTTTTTATCTTTCTTCGAAGGCAGAATGTGAAGGAGCACAAGAAGAAATCGGCTTAAAAACAAAAGTCGATGATGAAAAAGAAGAATAAAGGTGACGAAAAAGAATAAAAACAACTTTGGTACAGGATATAAAAAAGAAGCGGTTTACAGAAAACCGCTTCTTTTTTATATATAGACTTTATTCTATTACAATTTAGCACGAATCGCTTTAGACTCTTCTTCATAACCCGGTTTGTCAAGCAAAGCAAACATATTCTTCTTGTATGCTTCTACACCCGGTTGGTTGAACGGATTCACGCCCAGCAGATAACCGCTGATACCGCAAGCCTTTTCGAAGAAATACAGCAAACCACCGATATTGTACTCGCTCAATGAAGGAAGAACGATACGCATATTAGGTACGCCACCGTCTACGTGAGCCAGTTGAGTTCCCAGTTCAGCCATCTTGTTCACTTCGTCCACACGTTTGCCGGCTAAGAAATTCAGACCGTCCAGATTCGCTTCGTCAGAAGGAACTTCCAGTTTATGGTCTACCTTATCCAGTGAGATGACAGTTTCGAAGATAGAACGTTCACCTTCCTGAATCCATTGACCCATAGAGTGAAGGTCGGTAGAGAAGTCTACTGATGCAGGGAAAATACCCTTGTTGTCCTTGCCTTCTGATTCTCCGTAAAGCTGTTTCCACCATTCGCTTACATAATGCAGTTTCGGGCAGAAGTTGACGAGGATTTCGATCTTCTTTCCGTTTCTGTACAGTTCATTACGGGTAGCAGCGTAGATAGCAGCAGGGTTTTCGACAAACGGAACGTCTGCGCCACATGCTTTTTCCATGTCGGCAGCACCGGCAACCAGTTGCTCAATATCGAATCCGGCAACAGCAATCGGCAGCAAACCAACCGGAGTCAGTACAGAGAAACGTCCGCCTACATTATCAGGGATGATGAATGTTTTGTAACCTTCCTTGTCGGCAGTGACACGTGCAGCACCTTTCTTGGCGTCTGTAACGGCAACGATTACTTGTTTTGCAGTTTCTTTGCCGCGTTGGTCTTCACATTGCTTCTTCAACAGACGGAAAGCAAGCGCAGTTTCAGTTGTAGTTCCCGATTTAGAGATATTGATAACACCGAATTTCTTATCTTTCAGATATTCAGTAAGCTCATACAGATAATCTTCGCTGATATTGTGTCCGGCATAAATCATGACAGGAGCCGTTTTCTTTTCCTGCAACCAAGTGAAGCTGTTAGACAAAGCTTCGATTACAGCACGTGCACCCAGGTAGCTACCACCGATACCGGCAACGATTACCACTTCGCAATTATCTCTCAATACTTTTGCGGTAGCGTTCAAATCAGCCAGATGTTCTTTGGTGATGGAAGAAGGCAGGTGTAACCATCCTAAGAAGTCATTTCCTTTGCCCGTTCCTTTTTCAAGCATTTCCTGTGCGGCTTTCACCTCTGCTTCGTAGGCAGAAACCTTTTCTTTGGAGATAAATCCAAAAGTCTTTTCAATGTTCAAGCTAATCATATCTTTCTTGTTTAAAGGTTATCTAAAAGAATCAGTTAGTAATTTAATCTCAATCATAGGTGAGATACGTTCATACAGGATGTTGTACACAGCGTCCAGTATCGGCATATTGACGTGATGATGCTTGTTGATTTCCTTGATACATTTCGTACCATAGTAACCTTCGGCAATCATCTCCATTTCAATCTGCGCACTCTTTACGGAATATCCTTTCCCTATCATCGAGCCGAATGTCCGGTTACGGCTGAAGTTGGAGTATCCCGTCACCAGCAAGTCACCGAGATAAACAGATTCATCTACGTTTCTGTTCAGCGGGTGTACCGTATTCAGGAAACGGTTCATCTCCTGGATAGCGTTGGAAATCAGTACAGCCTGGAAGTTATCGCCGTATTTCAGTCCGCTGCAAATACCGGCGGCGATGGCATACACGTTTTTGAGTACCGAACTATATTCGATACCCGATACGTCGTCACTAACAGAGGTCTTGATAAAACTGCTTCCCAACCGGCGCGCGAAGATGCGTGCTTTGTCTTTGTCGGGGCAGGCGATGGTCAGATAAGAGAGGCGTTCCAGGGCTACTTCTTCCGCGTGGCAGGGGCCTGCCAGCACAGCTATGTTCTCGGGTGGTACGCCATATTCCTTTGTGAAGTATTCTGATACAATAATATTATCGTCGGGTACGATTCCTTTGATAGCGGTGATGATGAACTTATCCTTTATCTTCGTTTTCAGCTTTTTCAAGTGAGCCTTCAGATAAGGGGAAGGAGTGACGAAAATCAGCGTATCCGATTCTTTCACAACATCGTTGATGTTGGAACTGAAAGAGATACGCTTGGTATCGAATTTCACTCCTGTCAGATAAGCCGGATTGTGTCCCAATCTCTTGAAATCAGCGATGCGGTCGTCGCGTCGCATATACCAATTGATAGAGTCTTCTTGAGCCAGACACATCTTTGCAATAGCCGTGGCCCAACTTCCACCGCCCATAATCGCTATCTTACCGGGTAATTTCATTTGTATGGTTTTGGATGAAGAACTTATTTAATTTTCTGTATCCATTCAGTTACGTCGTTTACCGACGGATTGGTCAGCTCTAATTTGTATTTCTTGTTGATGCCGCAGATATCCTGGTGTAGCTTCTGCGCGTTGACATCTTTCATATCCTCTACCGTATTGTAGCCGGCTTTCTGAATAACCGGAACCCAGTCTTCAGCGATTCCCAGTTCCACGTATTTGGCGGCTGCGTCTTTCTTTACCACCTTTTCCGGGCGCATTTGCGGGAAGAACAATACTTCCTGGATGGTAGTCTGTCCGGTCATTAACATAACCAGACGGTCGATGCCGATGCCGATACCCGATGTAGGCGGCATACCATATTGCAAAGAACGCAGGAAGTCCTGGTCGATAATCATTGCTTCGTCGTCACCCTTGTCAGCCAGACGCATCTGTTCTTTGAAGCGTTCTTCCTGGTCGAGCGGGTCGTTCAATTCCGAGTAAGCGTTCGCCAGCTCCTTACCGTTCACCATCAACTCAAAACGTTCGGTCAGTCCCGGCTTGGAACGGTGCATCTTGGTCAGCGGAGACATTTCCACCGGATAATCGGTGATGAAAGTCGGCTGTATATAAGTACCTTCGCAGAATTCTCCGAAGATTTCATCAATCAGCTTGCCTTTACCCATCGTGTCGTCGATTTCTTCCATCTTCAGTTCCTTGCACACCTGGCGAATTTCTTCTTCGCTCATGCCGTTCAGGTCGTATCCTGTCTTTTCCTTGATAGCATCGAGGATAGGCAGACGGCGGTAAGGAGCCTTGAAACTGATGGTCTTTCCGTCCACAATGCTTTCCGTACAGCCGTTTACAGCGATACAGATACGTTCCAACAGCTTCTCGGTGAAGTTCATCATCCAGTTGTAATCCTTGTACTGAACATAAAGTTCCATACAGGTAAATTCCGGGTTATGGGTTTTGTCCATACCTTCGTTACGGAAGTTCTTACCTATTTCATATACACCTTCAAAACCACCTACAATCAGTCTCTTCAGATAAAGCTCTGTTGCGATGCGCAGATAAAGGTCAATATCCAGTGAGTTATGGTGCGTGATGAACGGGCGTGCGCTTGCTCCGCCGGCAATAGATTGCAGGATAGGAGTTTCCACTTCCGTGTATCCGGCTTCATCGAGAACGCTGCGCATTGTTTTCACTACGGTGGCACGCTTCAGGAATGTTTCTTTTACACCGTCGTTTACCACTAGGTCAACATACCGTTGGCGATAACGGAGTTCGGGGTCTTCAAAAGAGTCATAAGCTACGCCGTCCTTATATTTTACGATAGGCAGCGGTTTGAGAGACTTGGCGAGTACAGTCAGTTTCTTGGCATGAATACTGATTTCGCCCATCTGTGTGCGGAACACGAAGCCTTCGATACCTACAAAATCACCTAAGTCGAGCAGGCGTTTGAATACAGCGTTGTACAGTTCCTTGTCTTCTCCCGGACAGATGTCATCACGGGTGATGTACACCTGAATGCGGCCTTTAGAGTCCTGCAATTCGATGAAAGAAGCCTTACCCATTACGCGGCGGCTCATAATACGTCCGGCTACGGAAACCTGGCGCGGTTCGTCCTCATCCTTGAATTCAGCTTTAATATCTGTAGAGAAAGCATTGGTTACATACTCTGCTGCAGGGTATGGGTCGATACCCATTGCACGAAGCTCATTCAGGCTGTTGCGTCGAATGATTTCCTGTTCACTTAGTTCTAGTATATTCATTTCGTTACGTATTAACTCAATTTTGTGGGCAAAAATACGAAACTTTTCTCATATATCCCGTAATCTGTCTCTTTTTTGTATCTTTGCGCCCTCAAACTAATAGGTATGACAGGACAAAAGACACCCACTGCGTTGGGAACAGAAAAGATTGGGAAGCTTTTAATGCAGTATGCCATTCCGGCAATTATCGCCATGACGGCGTCTTCTCTATATAATATGGTAGATAGTATTTTCATCGGTCACGGGGTAGGAGCAATGGCTATCTCCGGATTGGCGCTAACCTTTCCGCTGATGAATCTCGCCGCCGCTTTCGGATCGCTGGTCGGTGTGGGGGCAGCTACACTGGTTTCGGTGAAACTGGGACAGAAAGATTACGACACCGCACAACGGGTACTCGGCAATGTGCTGGTACTGAATATTATCATCGGACTTGCCTTTACGGTTGTCACATTGATATTTCTCGACCCTATTCTTTATTTCTTCGGCGGTAGTGATGCCACGGTAGGGTATGCCCGCGATTATATGGTCGTTATCTTATCGGGTAATGTCGTCACCCACCTTTATTTAGGTCTGAATGCCGTACTTCGTTCGGCAGGACATCCGCAGAAAGCGATGGTTGCCACGATTGCTACGGTGGTGATTAACACGATACTTGACCCTGTTTTTATTTATGGCTTCGGCTGGGGAATACAGGGAGCGGCTATCGCTACCATTACGGCACAGGTCATCGCGTTGGCATGGCAGTTCAAACTATTCTCTAATAAAGAAGAACTGTTGCACTTCCACAAAGGTATCTTCCGGTTGAAGAGGAAAATCGTGGCCGATTCCCTGGCTATCGGCATGGCGCCTTTCCTTATGAACTTGGCAGCCTGTTTCATCGTCATTCTTATCAATCAAGGCTTGCAACATCACGGCGGTGACTTGGCTATCGGAGCGTTCGGCATTGTCAACCGGCTCGTATTCCTCTTTGTCATGATTGTAATGGGACTGAATCAGGGTATGCAGCCGATTGCCGGCTACAACTATGGGGCACAGCAATATCCGCGTGTGACAAAAGTCCTGAAAATAACGATTTATGCCGCCACCATCGTAACCACTGCCGGATTTCTGATGGGAATGTTGATTCCCAAATTGGCGGTTTCTATCTTTACTACGCATCAGGAACTGGTGGATATTTCTGCCAAAGGATTGCGTATCGTAGTGATGTTTTTCCCCATTGTCGGTTTTCAGATGGTGACGTCCAATTTCTTCCAGAGCATCGGTATGGCAAGCAAGGCAATCTTCCTTTCGATATCCCGTCAGGTTCTTATCCTGATTCCCTGCCTGTTGATTCTCCCTCGTTATTATGGGCAATTAGGAGTCTGGATAAGTATGCCGATTTCCGACCTGACAGCCAGTCTGATAGCGGGAACAATGCTTTGGTGGCAGTTCCGCCAATTCCGGAAGAAGCCTGTCTGACGACTGGTTTGCTGCAATACTTTTCGAGAGTACAACAATTTTGTTTATAGAGCAAGTTTTTCTCAACGATACTCATGCCTATGAGAAAAAATACTCATACATATGAGAATATATTCTCATTGAACTGAGAATTTTTTCTCATAGGCATGAGTATTTCCCCCTGCTAGAATGCTCTGAAACGGCATTTTCTTAGCGTTTATGATAAGGGCTTTACCAGTCGAATAAATTTATGTATTTGTCGAATTCAGGTTTGGTTTTGATGCCATGTTTTAGAAAGACGGCGATAATCTGTTCTTGTTCGTCAGGATGCAGCATCCGTTCTTTGTTACGGATGCGGTAAAACATGCTGCGTCCCATTAAGGAATATAATTCTTTGCGGATGGTCACGGCTGTAGTATATGGAATGTTGTCCAATATATGGTCCATTCCGCAAGCAAAGCGTGAAGTGCAGTATGGTTTGAAAAAGTTGCAGTTGTTCTCATTTCCTGCTATGTGGCTTGGGTTGACTGTTCGGAAATCAGTAACGTTTTGCGGTATGCAGAGCGTAGCTTGATGGCGTAGGCATTTATTGCGGCGCGGGCATTTGCTGTGGGTGCAGTATAAATATTTTTTAGGGATGTCGTTAAAGTCAATTTTAT
>ERZ791659.995-NODE-995-length-16807-cov-3.94705_pt1 | contig 16807 bp, 13 predicted proteins | sample MGYA00510053_ERZ791659 | MGnify/ENA primary metagenome ERZ791659 (study PRJEB30046, sample SAMN00715192) | human gut metagenome | study: EMG produced TPA metagenomics assembly of the A metagenome-wide association study of gut microbiota in type 2... | reverse complement strand
TCGGGTAACTTAAATTTGAATTGTGATAATTTCATATCTATTCCTTATTACGTTAATTATTTTCTTCTTCATTTTCTATTTCCTGTCCGTCAATCCACTCTTTAAAGTGTTCGGGATTCAGGCAGTCTTCCAACCGGACATCGCCTACACGGGTACGAATCAGGCCTGTCAGATGGGCTCCGCTATGGAGCGCTTCACCAATGTCGCGCGCCAAGGCTCGGATATACGTCCCCTTGCTGCATACGACACGAATCCGAATCATCGGCTCGGGAACATCCAGACTGCACTCCAGCAATTCAATCTCGTCGATAACAAGCTGCTTCGCCTTTAGTTCTACTTCCTCTCCTTTTCTTGCCAGTTCGTAAGCACGCTTTCCATCCACCATACAGGCGGAGAATGCAGGCGGTACCTGTTCTATCGTACCGATAAAGTGCGTCAGCACTTCTTCCACCATCTCCCGTGTGATATGCTCAGTAGGGTAGGTGGCATCTATCTCATGTTCCAAATCATACGACGGCGTGGTAGCGCCCAACCGTAGCGTAGCGACGTACTCCTTCGTATGATATTGAAACTCCTCTATTCTCTTCGTTGCCTTGCCTGTGCATACAATCATTACCCCTGTCGCAAGGGGATCCAACGTGCCGGCATGACCGACTTTCAGTTTTTTCACCCCTATCCGGCGACAAATATGATAACGGGCGTGCCCTACTACCTTAAATGAAGTCCAACCAAGAGGTTTATTAAAAAACAATACTTCTCCTTTTTTAAAATTCATCAGCTCAATATAATCGTTACTAATCCTGCTATCGCGCAATAGATAGCGAAATAGATCAGCTTTCCTTTCTTCACCACATTAATCATCCACTTACAAGCCAGGCAACCTGCCACGAAAGCAGCCAGGAAACCGACAATCAGCGACAACGCAGGAATATCACCTACCACATCCTCACCTTTCATCATCTTCATTCCGTCGAGCAACGCTTCTCCCAAGATTGGCGGAATAACCATCAAGAAAGAGAATTGTGCCAGTTTCGCCTTATTATCTCCCAACAGAAGTCCTGTAGCAATGGTAGAGCCCGAACGGGACAATCCCGGCATGACTGCGCAAGCCTGCGCAATACCGATAATAAGAGCGTCCTTCATCGAGATTTTTTCTTTCTGACGCGGCTTATAGTAATAAGAGAAAGTCAGCAGTGCGGCAGTCAACAACAACATACAACCCACAATCAACAATCCTGACCCGAAAATCGCTTCTACATAATCCTTAAAGAACACTCCCACAATACCAATAGGTATCATTGAGATCAATATATTGATGACATAGCGCGTCTCGTCGTTCATCTGAAACTTGAACAGCCCGCGGAAAATCCAGTCTATCTCTTTCCATAAAATCACCAGTGTACTGCATACCGTAGCCACGTGCACCACAATCGTGAATGCCAAGTTCTCTTCACCCTGTATCCCGAACAATGCTGACCCAATGGCCAGATGACCACTGCTGCTTACGGGCAAATACTCAGTCAATCCCTGAATCAGTCCAAGGATTAATGCTTCTAACCAACTCATAATATCTTTTTATTCTCTTTTAATTTTAGGCACTTCAGTCATTTTAGGTTTACGCAACACCGCGTATATCATTGACAAAAAACCAAACAGGCAAACGACGGGCGCCACCTTTATTCTGCGTACACTGAAAATATCCGGTTCGAAAACCGTTTCGGACGACGAGGGTCCCGACATCAACAGGAAGCCGATAATAACAATCGCCATTCCTATTGCGAGCAAGATAAAGTTCACTTTATCAAAGGCAAATTTCTGCTTGTCTGACATAAGTTTTTTCTTCTTTTGAATTAAATATAGTATAGGCTGTTCGCTTTCATTCTCAAGTACTTATTCATTGAGAAGTAGGCACATAGCCATGTTATTACAATTCCAAACACTAATACGCTTGCGCATACTATCAACATGACTTCGGGCGTGATAACCTGAAGCAGTTCCTGTTCATACGTCACCGCCCAATAGGCAGTCCCCATCAATATGGCATCGGCAATCATGGCTGCCAGTATGCCGCTCCATACGTTCTTCCGAAGAAACGGCCCCCGTATAAAACTCCAACTCGCCCCCACCAGTTTCATGGTATGGATGAGGAACCGTTTGGAATAGATGGCAAGTCTTATCGTATTGTTTATCAAGGCAAAAGAAATAAAAGTGAGCACCACCGCCAAAGCAAGCAGCACCAGGCTGATATTCCGTATATTATCATTCACGGCATCAATCAGCTCTTTCCTGTAAAGCACATCCTGTATATTGGAATTCTTCTTCACCAGTTTCTCTATTTTCGCAATGCTGTCGGAATTGGCATAGTCGGAATGGAGCTTGATTTCGAGGGACGCAGTAAATGGATTATAACCCAGAAACTCCTCGGGATCGGTTCCCATCGCTTCCGTCTGCTCCTTCAGCGCCTGTTTTTTAGAGATATATTCGGATTGCTTCACGAAAGGTTCCTGATTCAGCTTCTTCTGAAGTTTCAAAATATCGGCTTCCTTCATATCGTCACTGATAAGAATGGAGAAACTGATATTCTCGCGGACATATACGGAAAGATTATGCGCCGTCAGCACGAAAAAGACAACCAGTCCGAGCAACAACAACACCAGTGTCGTACTGATACTCGACGTGATGAACTGCATGTCGAATACTGAACCTGACTTATATTTGTTTTTACTTCCCATACGTTATCTCTTTTTCCGGAATACGTAAATCATAGAACTGCTCCGCTCTTTCCGTCCCAAAGCGCTGAACCAAGCAAGTGTTCCGGCATACATTCCTTTCAGAAAGCTGCTCGAACGGCCACGGTGCTTCTCGCTCAACATGGATACGTAGAACGCATCGAACGGCATCGGATGGCGTGCCGCCATAATAAACCCGTGACGGGAAGCCAACTGCTGTATAGTGCCGGGTGTGAAATGCCAGAGATGGCGGGGAACGTCATAAGCCGCCCAATATTCTCCATAACGCTGCGCGTCATAAGAAGAACAGTTGGGCACAGCCACAATCAGCACACCTTTTTCCGTCAGCAATTCACGAAGTATTTCCCACGTTTCGTTGAGGTGCTCCAAGTGCTCCATCACATGCCAAAGGGTGATAACATCAAAGCTGGCGGGAGCAAACTCCTTCAACGCCAATTCGGGTTTCACATCCAGGCCGAAATTCGTTTTCGCGAACTCACGTGCCTGCGGACTCTTCTCCACCGCTTCCACTTTCCAGCCACGGTGCACCATCGTATGTGCGAAATAACCGGTTCCCGTACCTATATCGAGCAAACGCCCCGTCTTACGATGTGACTCTCTTGCCACCAGGCGCGCTTTGCGGCCCAGCATATAGGAACGTACATAATGGTAAATGCGATTCATCGCGCCCTTGCGCGTATCCGTGTGGGAGATGTAGTCGGGAGTCTCATAATACTTGCCTATCTCTGCTTCTACGGGAACGCCTTGCGTGAATGTAAATCCGCAGTCCTCACACGAATACAGTTCAAACTGTTCGCCCGAAGCATAAAAATCCGTACAAGTCATGACGCGTTTCAAGTGCGTACTGCCACACACCGGACAAGCATTTATACTGAGTTTCTCCATTAATTCCAAACAAAATTAAGTGTTGTCCCGAATCACAAGACAACACTATACCCGAATTTGGTGCAAAGAAACAAATAAAAAGTGATGTAACTGGCTTTTGTTAAGGACTTTTAATAGAAGATTAAAAAGTCAGGTTAACGGAAAAGCCCATATTCCTGCAACTGGGTTGACGGAAGAAGTCAATACCCTGATACCAGGTTCCGGTGCTTGCCGTAGATTCCGGATCAAACGGAGCTTTATTATACAACATAAGCAAGTTACGCCCCACTAACGCCACCCGCACGTCTTGTATCCACTTCACCCACCGGTTGACGGGAATATGATAGGCTATCGACATTTCGGCAAGGCGGATATTAGTGGCGTCATATGTATACACCGTGCCTGTACGCGCTCCTCCCACCTTTTGGTAATAGTTCTTAGCCGGAATGTTCTCACCGCTCACCCAGACACCGCCATTATCCCGGGCTATAGCCGTAACCTGGGATACACCAAATTGATCCATAACCGCTTGAGTCATCGACAAACCTACACCTCCGAAACGGGCATGAATCACAAAATCAACCTCCAAGCCTTTCCAGGAGAAGCTGTTCGCCAGCCCCATCGTATATTTAGGGTCGGCATTACCCGCATAGATATAATCCCGGGCAGGAATAACGTTCTGCGAAGCCTTATCCACAATGACATTTCCTTGCGCATCTCTCTGTAAATCGGTAACATATATATCACCAATCGAGCCACCCTTCTTCAGCGGGATATACCAACTGCCGCCTTCGGCCATTTTAACTTCGTCCAACACCACATCTTCACCCGTTACCGAATTCTTCCGTACTTCCCTAATCTGCTTGATTTCATTCTTATTGATGGAATAAGTCCAACGCCCGTTCCACTTCACCTGCCCGATATTCATATTTGTCCCCAAGCTGAGTTCGAAACCTTTATTATCAATTCTACATCCGGTATCCATTAAATAGAGATCTGTAGGAGAATCTGCAGAAGGATAAGGAACAGGAACATATCCCCCAAACGGCAGATCGGAAGTCGATGTCTTATACATTGTAAACGCCAAACTAATCTTATCATCAAGGAAACCTGCATTCAGCCCTATTTCGTGGGATTTCGTACGTTCAGGTTCAAGATTGTTATCAACCAATCTCGGCTCCAGACCTACCCTTTCCTTGTTCAGGAAAATATAATCAGTAAAGCTATTGCCTGTTTCACTATAAGTATAATTGAGTTTTAGAAATGAAAGAATCCTGTCGGGATTGGCGGACAGCCACCCGGTCGGCACCACAGACACTCCTGCCGAAGGATAGAAAACATCGGTAGAAGAGTGCGAATCATCGTCATCCCAGAACTTAAGCCACTCCATCCGTCCGCCCAAGTCCAGAAACAGGCGATTTTTATATCCCAGTTGCGCAAGCATAAATAACGAGGTAGTCCGGTCATGATAATCCCGCTGCAGATGCATGGAGTACGCCCCTTCCCTTTTACTTAATGCGGACAGTTCAAAAAGATTCAGCGTTCCCAACTCTCCTCCACTGTTAGAATAATCAAACTTTGTATCACAGACCGAACTGCCTAAAGTAGCATCGATTGAGAAATCGCCCATCGCCTTGCGGGCATTGAGCAAGAATTCAGAATAAATCTGCGTATTTTTATTCTCATTCTCATAGTACGTGCCCAACCGGCCGGCAAATACAGTAGATGCATAGAGTTTTTGAGTCCCAAACTCCTTATCCCGGTCATACTGGATCCGCCCTGACACATTGAGCCAGGAATTCAAATCAAACTTAGCCCTTATGCCGCCTATCAAACGTTTCTTCTTCCGATTATACATATTACGGTTTATTGTCCAATAGGGGTTCTGCATACCCAGTCCCATTTCTCCCAAAGGCCAATATTGTACATTGCCATCCAACTCCGGAACGTAAACCTCAAAAAGATCTTTATAACTATATTTATCGCTACTGCCCGGATAGACAGGGATTCGCTCCAGCAATACATCAGGAAGCAGATAAACCGGAACCAACGGATTGTCATACATACCTTGTGACTGTATATTCTGTTCAGCAGTATGGATGTATCTCAGGTTAACGTCAAGTTTCAGCCTGTTACGTAATAAGGAAGAGGTGTTGCGCAACGAAAAGTTATAACGGTCTACATCATTATTGGGAATAATGCCGGCACCATTCATTGTGACAGCCGAAACACGGGTCTGATTATATTCATTCCCGATAGAAAGGGCCAGAGAATTGTTGATAGCATGTCCGGTACGGAAAAAATCCGCAGGATTCCACGATTGGGGATGACTCAGCTTCTCTCCCCATCGCCAGTCGTAAGTCTGCTGGATATCAGGCATGACTAACGGTGAGCTGAAAGTGGTACTGTTTCCCACTTCCACCCTTAGTTTTCCGGCATGTGCCTTTTTCGTGTTAATCATCACCACACCACTAGCAGAACGGCTACCGTATAAAGTAGAAGCTGCCGCAGTACTCAATATTGATATGTTTTCTATATCATCCGGACAGAAAGCCGCTATGCCATCGCCAGTCTGCCCGCTACCCCAGTAGACATTATAAGGCTGACCTGACTCCAACCGTGGCAAAGGCACACCATCGAGAGTGAATAACACATTATTTGATTTCAAGATGGAACGGTATCCACGTAGCACCATTCTCGCCGAACCTCCCACACCGGAAGCACCGGGGTTGATAGTTGCACCCGCCAACCTTCCTATCAGGGAATTCACAAAATTAGCATCTTTGACTTTCATCAGTTCAGTGCCGTCAATCTGTTGCGAGATGTACGATGCCTTCAGCGTATCTTGCGAAAAATTCGTTTGGCCAATAGTAGAGCTTTGTGTAAGATGAGTAGAATTTTCCCTTTTATTCTCTGCATAAAGCATAGAAACAGGTAAAGCAGTTGATAGCAATAAAGCTATTCCAATCTTTTTCGCTGTTGATACACACATAGTATGTAAATAGTAGCGGTTAGTCAAGTCTTTTACGTTGTGTTCTTTCATATCTCATTAAAAGTTTGTTGCATTGATGTATTTACAAAGCTACTGAATTTATTTGTAAATATTCTACTTTTTATCAATTTATGCGAGACGGATATGTAGTTGTTTTTAGCATATTTGTCGTGTCTTTATCGTTAAGGAGAAAATTACGAATATATACACTATCCTTATATACTATTCTTTTATCTTGCAGCACAAGAATAATACTATCCATATGATTTACGTGTTCTTTTATTATTCTCTTACTATTAACAAACCACCCTGAAGAAAACCTCAAATAGGCTGAATCTGAACGATCAATATAAACCGAATCTACTAAATTGTTAACATTATAATAGCAATACAATTTTACGCGTTCATTTGTTCTATTGCGAAGCAGAATTCCTTGTGTTTGAGTACATCCTGTCAACAAAGCGAAGGTCATAAAAAATAGTAATATTTTCATATTATCTGCAAATATTATATGTTTCATCGTTTTTAAATTACACATCAGTAAAAAAAAGAGTACACAAAAACAAATTTAGTCACTGGGTCAATGTAGAGCGGTCTTAGTTTCAATAATCTTTGCTGTGTCTTTATTACATACGAACAACTTATAAATAGATTCCTTATCACGATAAACGACTCTCTTACTACTTGTGAAAATCTGTACACTATCCATATTATAAATATTGCTATTTTTAAGTTTTTCATAACTTTGAAATGCTCCCCAAAATCCTAAATGGCAGGAATCATTCGGATATATATATACAGAATCTATTCTATCATTTATAGAAGCGGTTTAAACTTTAATTTGCAATTAATATGTTGTTAAACAGCGTACAAATAGAATTATTCGTTATATTATGGGTGACCAAACTCATTTATAACAAAAAACCTATGTACGCTGTATTGGACAAAGATATAATAAAAGAAGAAATACTTCCTCATCTTTCTGTAGCAAAACGTGGTTTTGTATCAAAAAGTAGCCTGATTGAAGTCATCAATGCCATTCTCTACAAGCTAAAGACAGGATGTCAATGGAAATATCTTCCTGTGAAAGAATTGTTCAGCAGCAAAGTCTTGAAATACGGTGCTGTATTTCATCACTATAACAAGTGGAGTAAGAAATGTGAATGGAAATCCCTTTGGTTACAGCTCCTTGGCCGACATCGTTCAGAACTTGATATGTCAAGCGTAGATCTTGACGGCAGCCATACTCCTGCCATACGAGGTGGAGAGGAAGTTGGCTATCAAGGAAGAAAGAAACGTAAGACAACCAATGCCCTTTATCTTACCGACAGGAAGGGACAACCTATTGCCATGTCCTCTCCGAAAAGCGGGGAACACCATGACACATACGACATTGTGACCGTAATGCGGAAGATAATGACAGACATGGAAAAAGCACACATCAGAATTGACGGACTTTTCTTGAATGCGGATGCCGGATTTGACTGTGCCTCTTTGCGTTCCGTACTCAAAGCATATGGAATTGTGGCAAACATTTGTATCAACAAAAAAAATGGAACAGCAAGTAATGATATAATCCTTGATGAAGTGTTGTATAAAGAACGATATTCCATAGAACGGACAAACGCATGGATGGACAGTTATAGAACTATTTTAAATCGTTTTGATACAACTCTTAGAAACTGGGAATCATGGAATTATATTGCTTTTTCCGTTATGCTATTGAGAAAATGTTCAAGGAAAAGAAAAGTTTAAATCACTTCATATTATAATGACAATATATTCGCAGACTGTCATTTGTTTTATTAAACAAAGATATATATGCTATTTTATGACAACTACTAAAGCATATCAACAATCCAATTATACAAACCAGCTTATACATAATATTTATAATAAGAAATTAAAACAAAGATATGATATTATCTTAAATAAATAATCATGCAAGGAGAACTTTCTTCAAACACTCCATAATTTTGAAGAAAATTCTCCTTATACTCATTTATCGCTAACGATATCTCCCCTAATATTCAGGCACCATCTTATACTCATATCGCGCTGCATCGTATTTAAAAGTTTATACATTATCCCCTGCCATTGCTTGACACTACGGAAAGCAACAGGGCTTCCGTGTCATCATAGGTATAAACCGTTGTCAAGTCAGGTGTAATTTGCTTCACGACACGTTGTAGCCATCATTCATACATGGTGAACTTTTCCGTGTCATTAAGAGCATCCTGCACAGTCCTTATTCTTTGAAAGTTCCTTATAAACAAAATATTTTATTCCCGTTTACTCAGTCTTTCCACGACTAAATCTATGGGCAATTGTGCAGAAGCATAACAGGCGGTAAGCTCTTTATGATTGGCGCTGCTTTGTAGCAAACCGATTGATGTATCGTAAAAATCCCTGATATAAATTATTTGAATATCAATTTATATCAGGGAAAAAACTATAAGAGAATTCTGAGCATATATCCTATTAATCCTCTTCTTCCGGCGGATAAACCACCGTCCAATTCATTCGCTCCAAGTCTTCCAAGGTAAGTCGATACACATGAAGCACAGGAACGTATTTGCGGATGGTGTCGCAAGGTTCGGAATGATATTTCCAAAATGTATCACGATCCATAATCAGATACTGGATATATTTAGAAGTCTCAAAATAATCATACCAACCAGCAGCATTCCTGTAACAATCATCCCATCCCCAGTAAAAGAACCTAGTTAAAGAATCAGCCTTAAGATCTTCAACGCCGTAACGCAAACCGTAATGACATAAAATCATAGAATCTTCTTGTATGTTTTCAGGATAAGATGTCTGAATGGAGATATCTATATCCGAAAAATTGGCAAGTGTAATATATGGGGGACCTCCTTTGTACTTATGACAAGCACATAACATCATGGAGGTTACACACATCAACATGATAACTCTTAAATGTTTCATTATTTTTCTCTTATCATTAATATTATTCAATATTTTAACCAAAACATACGCAATGTCATATTAGAAGATTTTATAGCACCGGATTTATGATAATCGTAATAGGTTTCCCTACTTCCTTTTCCAATACCATTCACATCCAACGGATTCCGATAAAAGTTCCAACCTTTAGTCAAATTCCCAAATTGATAAAGTTTTTTATACTTTTCATAGTCCTCTTCCGACGTATAAAATCCTTCTATCCCATTCTTAGGATCATTAAAATAATTGAACGCTCTTCTATTTGTATCCTGCTCAAACTTCTCAAGACTATGGTCGCCATTTCTGGCAGCACTCTTTATACTCGGTATTCCTACAGTAGGAATATATCCCGGTCCCATCTCCTGACTTTGCAAATAATGTCCATACTCATGCTGGAAAAGATAGTTGTTAGGGTCTGCCTTGAGATTTCGGTTACCGGTAATATAACTACTCAATGTTACAGCACCAGAACCCCAATTGGCTCCGCGTGATACCGTAGCACCACCCCAATAATCGACTTCATCCACTTGGCCTGCCCAATTGGAAACAGTAGCAAAACCAAGACCGAAAAAGGTTTGTGCACCCTGCCAAGTGAAACGAGAAATCATTTCCCATGCTTGTCCCCCAAAGTTTTTCCGGCTATCTGTGGTAAACAAACCACCCCAGAGTTTTACCTCATTCACTCCACTTTGCCAACCTGTCTTAAACGGATTTTTACCAGTAAATAATCCTTTGAAAAAGCCAAAGGTATAACCTAAGAAAAACTCCCCGCTTTGGTCCACATAACACAACGGGCTGTTCATGCAATAGCCATATCTGTTGTACGCCTGTGTAAAGTCCGGCATTTGTACATACGGGTCAGGACTCAGGAAACGCCCTAACAACGGATCATACAGTCGGGCATTCATATTAATCAATCCAAAGAACGACAGATGCTCATGCCCCGTGTATCCACGGTCTAACACCAACTCAGGTGCAGTGCCTGTCACAAAGGCCCTCTGATTCGCAGGATTACGCCTGCATCCCCAAGCATCAAAGCTGTTTTCTTCCACTATGTTACCCTGCGTATCCACTATTTGCAAGATACTGCCCAAGTAGTCACGATGAATAAAGTAAACCGAAGCATTGTTACCTTCTTTCACCCATACGGCAGGAGCATCATAATATCCGCCACCAAGGTACAACTTTTCTTTCGTTCTAACAACATTTTCATCAACTTCATAATTACCACCCAAATAATAGCGTGACCACCGTATCGAATCATTTACAGAAAACTGCATACGTATACGGTCGTGATTGGCATTATACGTCAGCACGGCTTTCTTGCCATCGCCTTGTGTGATTACGGCAGGACGCTCACCGGCAGTATAAGTGATGTCAAGACCGGACTTCACCGGATTGTCTTCAGCAGCAGACAAACCCGTCACGGCATAAGGACGGTTCGGATTGGTATAGGCCAGTTCCCCGGCATCGCCCTTCCAACGAATATTACCATAATCGTCATAAAGAACGGCATTATTACCGTAAGAACACAAACGGTTCAAGCCATCATAATCAAAATCCTCCGACAAATTTCGGAGCTCATCCGTACGATTTTCAAGATTGTTATTCGTCACATTGAAACGGTAGCTGTGGTCGAACATTATACCTCCATCCGCACGGGTGATGCTGCGTCTTACGGGCAGCCCCCATTCATTAAACGCATAGTTGCGCTGCATTCCGCCTGAGGTAAGCTTCGTCAACTGTCCCAGCGAATTTTCTTCATCATGGCGGTAGACCAGCGTTCCGTCTGCAAGACGGACTTCTGTCAGGAAACCGTTGCGGTAAGACAACTCTTCTGTGGCCAAAGCACCGTTTTGAGAGGTATAAGCAATGGATTCAGGCAGTCCGTCAGTTGTATAACTGTAGGCTTTCTGCAACCATTTGCCATCCGGAGCTTCTTCACGCTGCGTTTGCAGTCTGCCATACTCATCGTAAGTATTATACAGAGCACTGCCATTGCTTGACACTGCGGAAAGCAGCAAGTTTTCCGTGTCGTTATAGGTATAAGCCGTGGTCAAGTCAGGTGTTATTTGCTTCACGACACGTCCGTAGCGGTCGTATTCTTTCACTATCTCACGGCCGTCGGCATCAGTTTCCTTGCTGACATTTCCCGCTTCATCGTATTCGGTGCGACGGATACCGGCACTGGGGTCTTTTATGGCAATACGCCGGCCATACTTGTCATAATAGAAACGGGTTTGTATATTTCCTGACATGATTGCCACCACCGGCTGGCCGTCGGGACGGTAATAATAAGCAATACTTCCCGCAGCATCCGTCGCTTGTGTCATCAGCCCGACTTCATCATATGTACGGATATGGCGGATACCGTTTTCAATAATAGTATCGGTCAAAGCGCCATACGCACAAGAATCCATTTTCCCCGAAGCATAGCGGGTGGATGTACGGCGGTCAAATTTATCATACGCAAAGCTGTTCCAACGCGAAGGGACACTATCCGTAGTGGGTAGAGCTTCTTTTTCAAGCAGCCCCGTTTTCACGTTGTACACTTTATCCGTTTTCATTTCCCGTCCGTCAAAGCGAACCTGTGATGTGCGAACTTCCCGCTTCAAGTAGTCATAATACGTTTTTGTTACAGGCTTGCCTGTTTCAGCAACAGTCACAACATACAGCCCCGGTTCTCCTTCGTTACTCCACGCAGTTGACAATCGTCTCATACGCCCGTCAGGATAGCAGGTTTCGACAAGACGCCCCCACATGTCATAAGCATAACGGGTGACACGCCCTTTATGGTCGGTAGCGCTTTGCAGCAAGCCGGTTTCTAAATCGTACACATAGCCGGCAGACAGCCCCATAGGGTCGGTTTCTTTCATCAAGCATCCATCCCGGTTATACTCAAAGGTCTTCACCAGCCAGTCTTCCGAATCATAGGAACACTGCTCTTTTCTGGTAAGTTGCTGTCTGTCGTCATATTCATAATGCTCTTGGGAAGCGATATTTCCATTGACAAAACTTGTCTTACGGACAGGAAGATACCGGTTATCATAATCAGTTCTCACTTCCTGAGTGACAATCGAATCATTACGAGAACTTTGTGTCCATGAGAAAAGCGGAAGCCCCAACAGATACCAATCGCTGTTTTCTACATTCTGATAACCGAATGATTTTGCTTCCGTATTATGAGCACCATAGGAAGTAGACATGCCGGTTGCCTGTCCGTAGTCATTATACTCATACGTGGTAACCTTTTCCGTGCCATTAAGCGCATCCTGCACAGTTTCTTTCTTTAATTTCAGAAGTACAGTCTTATCCTGCGCCCTCTCCAATACATATTTACGCACAATCGTATCAGCAGGAGTCTCTTTTTTCACCTCCGTACTCAGCAGCTCCGGATCGAACACAGAAGCCATCGTACGTTTATTCACCACATCTTCCGTCTCAATCTTCCGGAAACCACGGAAACCCAGCCCTGTACGATGAAACACGGCATTGGTGTACTTGTAATATTCCCATGAAAGCTGTTCGCTTCCTTTTGTCTTCTTCAACCATGCCGGCACATATAAATGAGGAGTCATTATCGTATAGGGATAACTGATATACCCCAACGACATATCCGGACGGCTCACATAACGATTCTCAGATGCTTCCATTATATCCGTATAATAGTGGCTTGAGGTCACTCCATAACTGTCTGTAAGATCCCGCAGCATACGCTCTTTCGACTCGTTGTGATTGTATTTATACACATGAAGCTTTTCATTATCCACGCAAATCAGACTTCCTGACCAATAGTAGGGCTGCGCCACATTTGCCACGGCAAATTGTGCCGACAGGTTATCCATCTGTAAAATCGAACGGTAATTATAATCCTGGCTTATCTTTCCGTTTTCGTTCAGATGAACATAGATTTTCCCGCGAACATTGCGCAACAGGTCAGGCAACCCGTCATTATCCACATCTACCAACATGAAATTCAGCCCCACTGTCTCATGAAAACAATAGAATAATTCTTCCGTGTGCACCTTAAATCCGGGATTACCGGTACTATAAGATGAGTTTCCCGTAGAAATCAGAAATGTCCACCGCTTGCCGTTCTCCACATTCCAGTCAAAGACCACAAGGTCACGCTGAGATACACTCGGATCAACCGTACATTCCTGACCGGAATAAGAATGTACATAATGTTTATACCCACTAGCACTGGTACTTTTCAAGTTACTTTCACTATCACATGCACCACGGCAGATTCCGTCTCCCAAATGCTTGAAACCATCCTTGCAATGCACACGGCGAGGCCCCAGAATAATATCCATATTTCCGTCACCGTTCATATCAGTCACCATCAGTTCCCTGTCTTTGATAGTGCCGCTTTCAAAATTGAAATGCATGATATTAATTGCACTAGAGTATGCCAGTTGCCTGAACCCGCTACCGGTGAACTCATATACATAAAGCCCGTTTATATTAATAAGACAGATATCTGTCTTGCCGTCACCGTTATAGTCCATAGGAATCAGGCGGTCGGCATACAACGCCCTGTTATCTACCTGATGCAATGTAAAGTCGAAACACGTTCCGTCATAAATAGCCTTCCGATAATTCAAATCTACCAACAAGGCACGTGAAGGGTATTTGTTTTTATCCGAATTATAACAACTCGATATAGCCAGTAACTCTACTTTGCCATCCCCATTGAAATCACCGGTAATCACCTGTCGTTCATGAACATATCCATCCCACTCCGAATATATGTAATCTGAATGCCGGCTGGGGTCTACATCATTCGTATATACTGATACCACCAACTTATCATCATCATAATTTACTTTTACCGGCTCTTCCAGACCGTCTCCGTTTACATCTAACGCTTCCAGTTGTTTGAAACCTTTTCCGGCTGTAAATACGACAGGAGAGACATTTGAGTCCGACAAATCTTTGTAGACCAATAAATGTTGTGTCTCAGTATACTCACCGAGCACCGGATATGAAATCAAACCGTCACTTTTCGACGTTCTATTGAATTTTCCGCGTGATAAAGCAAGAGATCTATGAGAACTGGGGCCCTGAACTGAGTTCGGGAAATACCTCTGTAAATAAATCGTACTTCCACTGAGAAACTCGATACTCCTTCCGTCTCCATATCTGAATTGCAGAGGATTAAGCTTGCCATTCTCCGTTTCACATTCTAACTGTATTGGCAGGTTCACCCCCCTGTTCTGATAAGAAAGCAAATATCGCCGCCACAGTTTACCTTTATAAAACGATTCTACCTTCTCCAGCAAACGACTGTATTTTAAAGGTTTTCCATCTGTATAACGAGTGATAGCAGCATTCACGTTGCGATAAGTAAACACTACGGAATCATTATATGCACCTTCGACTTCTCCATACAGTACCTTATGGATATAAGGCAAATTATCCGCCTGTGTATAGACATATTTTACAGATCGGCCTTTACGATTTGTATACAAAGTCATCACATAACTGAAAGGAGCTTGTAAAGAAGTCTCGAACTTTGCCGTATTCCCATCCGGATAACGTGCCACCAATGTGCCGTCCGCTTGCTTCTTCACTTTTATAAACCCTTGTTCGCTTTGCCATTCGTCCGTGCCGGTCTTCAGCAAACGCATGCCATCCAACATCAGCTTGTCTTCATCCAAGGAAAGAGGAGATGATTTTCCATCGTAATAAATTGTTCCGGGCACATGGGTAATACCGGACAGCCCGCCAATATTCCATCCGTATCCCATTACGCTTTCACGCTGCTGGCTGTTATAACCAAACGACAAGCGGGGATGAAATTCCTCAGGGTCAGGGTGAATATCCATTGGCACCTGATATGTAACAGCCCCGGTAGGAGTAAGGGCATATTGAACAGGAATTTCACCTACATCACATGCGGAATTTCTTCCTTCTGATGCCACAGCTTCCTGCTGCGCCCTTGTAGAAATAGCTACCAATAAAGCGATTCCTAGAATAATTATTTTTTGTGTTATATTTCTCATGATTATTGTTGTTTTTTAATAGTTTTGATTCGATTGCCTGACTGATCATACTGGTACTGTACAGGACAGTCATTCGGTTCCTCCGGCTTCACTTCCGGTTCACCGGGAATGCCGGGTGATAAATCGGCAATGATGGTTGTTCCTATTTGTCCATTAGGTACGGACGCATTCATGTATTTATATCCGGCGACAACAATATAATAAGTACCGGCCGGCAAGTTCCGCACACGCAAATACGCAAGTCCCAACGAAGACCCCTCAGGCATGCCCAGCTCCACCGGATTAAAATCAGGAGACATAAAATCCATTTCTTCAAACATGGCCACCCGTTTAAAATAAAGATCACCTTCTGACCAATCTTCCATTTCATCCGGTTTAGCGGGTCTCAATAAGAAGATAGTACTAAAACCCATCCGGTAGGAATTCCAATTATGAATTATCACATCTCCTGCAGCCGATGTTTCCATCCGGTAAAAAATCGCTCTTCCTTGAGTGTACTTATAAGTATCACCATCTCTAGGTATATAACGACATGTATAATACCAAGGTGGCCCCGTACTTGTATCATGAACATCCGCAAATGTCGATTTCCCTGCAGAAAATGTGACCTGTATCGGGTCCCAATATGAAGTCCCGCTTCCTCCTGTTGTTTGTGCTTGGGATTCCCACCCAAAGAGCACCAACATCAATAATAATATAATTCTTTTAGTCATTGTGTTCTGTGTTATCGTTCTCAACTTAAATAATCTTCCTTATTAATCCACTGTATAAAACCGGCGCGCTCGGCTCTACACAGTGGAAATTATCATACTTCTCTCTTACAGATTCATCGCATTAGCGCCCAAAACGCCCGCCAAAGCCGAAGCTACTGCGATAACCACTTTCAGGATCATATCCCATACTGATTTCTTCATTGCCATAATTTACCTCCTTTCCGTTCTTTAATTTGTTGTGTTACTCTGTGTTCTTCCGTGTTCTCCGTCTGTGCTGTGAATTCTCCGAACTCCTTGAATTCCTTCGCCACATCGAAGCACGGGCACTGTTTAATCCACTCTTCCGGTTCTATCTCACCGTTTCCGTTCAAGTCCGGCGAGAGGTCGCGGTGTCCGCACACCCGGCAGCCGGGAAATCTCTCTTGCAACTGCCCGACGAGCAGCCGGAGCGTGGAACGCTGTGCCGGAGTCCGGGTGTCTGCCGGGCGTCCCCGGCAGTCCAGACCACCTTCA
>ERZ791659.981-NODE-981-length-16943-cov-2.45547_pt1 | contig 16943 bp, 20 predicted proteins | sample MGYA00510053_ERZ791659 | MGnify/ENA primary metagenome ERZ791659 (study PRJEB30046, sample SAMN00715192) | human gut metagenome | study: EMG produced TPA metagenomics assembly of the A metagenome-wide association study of gut microbiota in type 2... | reverse complement strand
CACCGGTAGCGGCATACAGAAGATGTGTTGCCGAGTTTGTTGGCTAGAAAAAGGAAGATTATGGAGAAGAAAAAAGGAATTAGCGGAAGTACCTTAAAAATGATCGCCATCGTCACCATGCTGATCGACCATATCGGCGCTGCTGTGCTGGCAAGACTTCTGATGGTAAACGGGCTGGGAGAACTCGATCAGACCAATACAGATGCGATCATGCAATGGCTCTCTGCAAATGGAGCATTGTATTGGATGTACACGGTCATGCGAATGATCGGACGTGTGGCGTTCCCAATCTTTTGCTTCTTGCTGGTGGAGGGATTTTTGCATACACATGATGTGAAAAAATATGCGATGCGGCTTGGGCTGTTTGCATTGCTCTCAGAGATACCGTTCGATCTGGCATTCAGCAGCAAAATACTCGAATTCAATTATCAGAATGTCTTTTTTACACTATTCATTGGTTTGCTGACGATGATTGCTTACCGTGCAGTGGAAGAAAAAGAAGAGTGGAATCAGGCGTTGAAGGTGATCTTGTATATTCTGATCGTGGCAGCAGGAATGGCACTGGCGTATTTTTTAAAGACCGATTATGCCGAAAAAGGTGTATTCTGTATTATGGTCTTATACATTTTCCGCAAGAAAAAAATTTGGCAGCTCATCGCAGGATGTGCATCATTCATCTGGGAGACACCGGCGCTGTTCGGTTTTATCCCGATCGCATTTTATAACGGAACCCGCGGCTGGAAGATGAAATATTTCTTCTATATTTTCTATCCGGCACACTTATTGATTTTATATCTGCTTTGCTATTTCATGGGAATCAGCGGATATTCAGCGGTTTAGCTCTTGATAGAAAATGAAATACAAGGTTGACATAATGCAAAAGGGGCAGGAATCGTGAATATATATGACACAAATGAATCAGTCGAATTGTACGACAACCGCGGAATTGAAATGGCAAGAAAATGTATACGGAGAGCAAAGAGAGAGTGTGCGCTCAGATATCTGATTTTACTGTTATTATTTGCTCTTGGTATGGTGGATAAAATACTGTTTCCACAGATAGAAATAAAGCTTTCAAGCTACATTCTTCTTTATGTTATATGCATGTTTTCTATGATGGGGTTTCGCATTTTCCATAATGGAATTGTCGCAAAGCGGATGAAGGATTTTACGCTGCAGGAAAAGCACGATTATAATCTGGTCATCTATCGCGAAAATCATAATAAAAAATTTTTTTTAAAGAGTATAACCCTGCTGACAATGGCCAAGCAGGACATCCTGATGGAAAAACCATTGGCTGCAAAACAGGCACTCTCCCAGATTGCGGTAGAAAGTCTGGAAAAAAATGTATTGAAGACCTATTATTTTCTGCTTGCAGCAGCATCATTTCGTGCGAGGGAGGATAGCTGGCAGATCGAACTGGAGCATTGCGCTGCGGTGCCTTCTAAGACCGTTAAGCTGTCGGATGATGAATTACAGGAGATTTTCAGAAGCGGGGATCAGACCAGGCTGATGGACACTGTAAAAACGTGGGAGATTATGGCAGAACAGGACACAAAAACAGAGCCATATCTGAATCTTTGGTTTGGAATATTGATGGCTGCAACTGCCGTCGGTTATGGAATCTGGACATTTGTTGTGGGAAGTTCAGATAGTTATTATAATTTTATGCTTATTGGGGCAACGCTGCTTTTAGTGGGCTTGTGGATTTTAGTTAGTGTAAGGATTGTTTATCTTCTGAGACGTTCCCAAAATAATGGGAAGGGACTAGGAAAAAAGAAGGGAATAAGATTTTTAACTATTTTTATCCTCGTGCTGATGTGGTGCTTCATTGTAGGATTGAGTCTTGTGATTTTTGTGGGTGCAGGAAGTGATATACATACACAATGGGAAGCAATGAAGACGGGGAAGCAGCAGGAAAGCCAGGATGAAATATATCATAATGGCACAGAGATTTCCACAGAAGCTGACATAAAAAATCAGGAAACTGAAAACACAGAGACGGCATCAGAAATAATAGAAGATACGGAACTTAAACCGGATCAGAGCAATATAGTGAAATCTGGACCGATCACAGACAGTGAGTATGCGTCTTTCCAGATCACAGCAGATGCATCTTCTGTGGAAGGCTTTGATGTGTTTGATGATTATGCTGAGACAATGGAAAAGAATTTCATTGGTACATGGTATTGTCCGAGCTGGGGTATGGCGTTCCGTATTCAGGAAGACGGTGCTTATATTTATACATTAGAATCTGGAAATATAGGATTTTGTAATCAGGAACCATATGTATGGGAACTGACAGACCGCTCCCAACAGGGGTTATGCCCAAGACTCAGCTTTTATTATGATGATAGCAAGGCTGGAGATATGTTTACATGCTATGTAGCAGGCTGTACAGATGATTATTTCTGGTGTAATCTGCAGGAAATGGTTTGGTACAGGCAATAGGTGTAATTTTGTGGATGAATTGAGAGTAAAAAGGAGGGCAGCATTTCCACTTCCGAAATGCTGCCCATATATTTTAACCCTGTGGATACGGGAGAAAACGGAACCCACGGCTGGAAAATGAAATATTTCTTCTATGTTTTCTATCCGGCGCATTTACTGCTCTTATATCTGCTTTGCTATTTCATGAGAATCAGCGGTTATTCAGCGGTTTAAAAGGTGCAGTCCTTAAAAGTTTCATAAGAAATTATACGACAGATATTAAGAATGATTAAGAAAAGCTTGATTGAATCACTGGCTCTCTTTTTGTAACATAAATTTAAAGTACTGAATGATTACAAAAAGAAAGCCGGGGATGAAAAATGAGTCAGAGAGAAAACGTAAATCCGATAAGGGAACAGAATCACAGAAAAAACAGCAGAAGATATCAGAAAAGAGCGGCAGCAAGAAGGCGGCGCAACACGATTTTTATCATGGAGATCGTGTTGCTGCTTATTCTTGCGGTGGTTCTTTTTTTTGTGTCAAAATTAAGCAAAATTGAGAAAACAAAGCTGGATATGGACAAGATTGAGGTCAATGAGGATATTTCGCAGGAATCCCGGAAAATTATGAAGGGTTACCAGACCATTGCGATGTTTGGTCTGGACAATCGCTCCAATGGAAATTTGTCGCAGGGGCGGAGCGATGTCATTATGCTTGCCAATATTAATAATGATACAAAAGAGGTAAAATTGGTTTCTGTCTACCGCGACACTTATTTGGATACCGGAGATGGAATTTTCCAGAAATGCAATGCCGCCTACGCTAAGGGTGGACCGGAGCAGGCGATATCCATGCTAAATGTAAACCTTGATTTAAACATCACAGATTATGTGACAGTCGACTTCAACTCGATCATCGAATGCGTCGATTTACTTGGCGGTGTGGACATGGAGATCACAGATGATGAGGCGTCTCTCATGACCGGATATATCCGGGAGTTAAACGAATTGACCGGAAATAAGGCCGAGAATCTTACGCAGGGAGGCACATATACTTTAAATGGTGTGCAGGCATGTGCATATGCGAGAATCCGATATGGAGGCGGTGATGATTACCGCAGAACAGAGCGTCAGCGTACGGTTTTGACCGCGATGGTGAAAAAAGCACAGCAGTCCGATCTTACAACCGTAAATAAGCTCATCAATGAGGTATGTGGTGATATCCAGACCAGTTTTTCAAATGCAGAACTGTTAGCGCTTGCGTCACAGGTTTTCCAATATTCCATTGGAGACACCACAGGATTTCCATTTACCAAGACAACTAGGGTTTTGAGCAAAAAAACAGGTGATGTCGTGATACCGTGTGATCTGAGCGACAATGTAAAAGAACTGCATATCTTTTTGTATGAGGACAGTGCTTACACCGCTTCCGATACCGTGAAACAGAACAGTGAAAAAATCGTGTCAGATACCGGATTTAAATCCGGCGACGGACATTAAAAAGGAGGGCAGCATTTCGAACTTTACGAAATGCTGCCCATATATATTTTAACCCTGTAGACATTGGAAAAAATAATGTCCACAGGAATTGTATTTAGACGGAACTGTTCCAACCCCAAACTGCTTTGAAACCGGCAGCTCCTTTTGATGATTTTATATTAAAGGAAATTTGTGACAGAAATTTGACTGGAAAGTGAAGAATCTCTTAAGCAGTTCTATGATATTTATAAACTGGGTATCAGTTTTTTTCATAACAAATCTGTGGAAATGCTTGCACAAATTGCCCGAAAATGGTAACTTAGTTTTGAAGATTAAGCAGGGTGGCTTTATAAGCCGCCCTATTCTGTTATAGAAAGCAGGGAGACAAAATCCTCTGCTCCTGTAAGGACAGTCGCATTTGCTCCGCAAACAAGGAGGATTATGAATAAATTTGTCTTACGTCAATCATTATTATTACTTTTAACTGCGACCATCTGGGGCGTGGCATTTGTTGCACAGAGTGTCGGCATGGATTATGTTGGTCCGTTTACGTTTAATGTGATGCGAAGCATCATTGGAGGTGTGGTACTGCTTCCATGCATTGCCCTTTTGGGAAAGATAAATGGAAAAGGCAACACGGAAGCTGCAAAAAAAATGGATGGCAAAGAGCGGAAGACACTTTTCATTGGCGGTATTGCCTGCGGTGTGCTTCTCTGTATTGCAAGTAATCTGCAGCAGTTTGGGATCATGTATACATCTGTCGGAAAAGCAGGATTTATCACAGCAATGTACATTGTGGTTGTTCCGGTACTTGGGATTTTTTTTGGAAAAAAAGTGAGTGGTAAAGTCTGGTGTGGCGTTGGGATCGCGGTAGCCGGATTATATCTTTTATGCATGACAGAGAGTGGATTTTCTGTTCAGAAAGGCGATTTTCTGTTGATGCTTTGCGCACTGGCATTTTCCTTACACATTTTAGTCATTGATTATTTTTCCCCAAAAGCGGATGGAGTGAAATTATCCTGTATCCAATTTTTCACCTGTGGAATCCTGTCCGGTGTAGGGATGGTTCTCACGGAAAAACCACAGCTGACGAGTATTCTTGCTGCATGGATGCCGATCCTATACGCAGGTGTCATGTCCTGTGGCATTGCATATACCCTGCAGATCATCGGGCAGAAAGGAATGAATCCGACGGTTGCATCGTTAATTTTGAGCCTGGAATCAGTGGTTTCAGTAATTGCAGGATTCCTTATCCTGCATCAGACGCTTTCTCTCAGGGAACTGATCGGCTGTGTATTAATGTTTGCTGCGATCATTCTGGTACAGCTTCCTGACCGCAAAAAATGAAAAGGCATTTTACAAAAATATCGTAGTAACATCAAAAAAACTATGTTATGATATTTATTAGAGAAAATGCGACGAAATGCAGGAACAGGTGACAATTATGATGACTTATTATAGGACGGACGATCAGGTCATACATGAAGAAGAAAAATTAAGTGATGGTGTATGGGTGCAGATGATCAACCCGACACACGATGAGTGTGAGGAGATCGCTGAGAAATTAATGGTAGATATTGATGATGTGAAGGCAGCACTCGATGTGGAGGAAAGTTCCCGTATCGAACTGCAGGATGGATATACGCTCATACTTGTGGATATTCCAACGATTGAGATACGTCATGACCAGAGAACTTATACCACTATTCCTCTGGGTATCATCCTGACACAGGATATCATTGTCACAATTTGCACGGAGGATACACCGGTATTGCAGAACTTTGTGCGGAGCCGGGTGAAAGAATTCAGCACAAAGAAGAAGCTTCGTTTTGTGTATCAGATCCTTTACCGGACGGCAGCAATTTATCAGGCAAATCTCCGGATCATCGATAAAAGACGTACTGAGATAGAAGAACGTGTTGGAAGCGATACAGACGACTCCGATCTGATCAATCTGCATGAACTGGAATCCACGTTGGTCTACTTTGCAACATCGCTCCGGGCAAATGGGGTAGTGCTTGACCGGCTGACGCGCTATAAACGGCTGGAGCAGTACCCGGAAGATAAGGAACTTTTGGATGATGTGATAGTGGAAAACCGTCAGGCGATCGAAATGACAACCATCTACCGAGATATCATCAACGGAACAAGAGAGCTGATGTCCTCTTTGTTGGATAACCGCCTGAATAACGTTATGAAATATCTGACATCTATTACAATTGTAATGGCAATCCCAACGGTCATTTCCGGTATCTACGGAATGAACGTGAACGAGAACTGGATGCCGTTTGCAAATACACCGCATGGATTTCTGATCATTTGTATTATCACATTGCTGATCTGTGTTATTACGATGTTGTTTTTGCGGAAAAAGAAGATGTTGTGATAGGGAAAGACAGAAATTTTTGAGATAAAAGGTATATGTTGTTTTGAGATAAATTCTGAAAATAACATATGCCTTTTTACGTGAAATATCATGGACAAGGTTATTAGAGGATGTTAGTATGATTTATAATTATGACGGGATTAGGAAATTAGGGAATGTTTGACGAAGATAAAAGATATAAAATTGTAATTTGTGATGATGATGAGACGTTTATAGATTTATTAAGTGAAAAAATAGAACAGGACTTTGTTCAGAGAAAGATAGTATGTCTTATAGAAAAATATAGTGACAGCAGAAAGCTGTTAGATAATATCGGGGCAGAAACTCAGTTGTATTTTTTGGATATTGATATGCCTGAAATAAATGGAATGGAGATTGCAGATAAAATATTAGCAAAGAATCTACATTCCGAAATTATTTTTGTCAGTAATCATGAAGAAATGGTTTTTGAGTCTTTCCGTTATAAACCACTTCGATTTATAAGAAAAGAAAAAATGAATCAGGAATTACAGGAAGCCATTTCGGCATTTCTGGACAAAAAAGAAAAGGAAAGCAGAATATTAGAGATTACAACAAGAGAGGGGAAATGTTGTATAGCAGTTGATGATATTATATTTTTAGAGAGCAGACAGCATTACTTGAAGATTTGTTGTGAAAACGAAAATTTCGAATTAAGAGGCAGGATTTCTGATTATGAAACAATGCTGGAAAAATATGGTTTTGTACGTGTTAATATTGGATTCATTATTAATTGTAAATACATTAAAATCTTAAAGACCAAGAAAATAATTTTATGTAATGGCATGGAAATAAACATCGGAAGCAATAGACACGATAAAGTGCGGCACGCATATATGGAATATGTCCGGGAGAAAAATAAATGGAAGTTGTAAGTATGGCTGCAGAGATATATGCAAGCGCAGCGGGAACAATTGCACAGATATGGATTCTTTCAGAATTATTTCCAAGAAAACAGTCTGTAAAAAAAGTATATATAGTGGGATGGATTTTGTTAAATTTCTGCATCGCGCATTTTGTGTTGTTGCCGAATATATGGCAGTCGCTGCTTGGCATGGGTGTGATGCTATTGATGTCGTGTATCATGCTTGAGGGAAGGACAGAACAAAAGATGTTAGTTATCATTGCCTGCAATGTTTTTATGATTCTGGTAAGTATGCTGAGAGGGAGAATAACCTTTTTCTTGTCAGGGGAATCTATCAATGAGATTAGTATTCAGGGATCGGAGAGTCTGGCAAGGGTATTAGGAATTGTACTTACGAATACATTATATTTGGTAACAGCCTATATTTTAACGCGTTTTTTTCATGATAAAATAAAACTGAAAAAAGAAGAATATATTATTATAATAATTTATTATATTATTTTCCTTATAGTGGTTTTATTATCAATAGCTATGTCACGAAATGTGGACTTTTCGCTTATATGGCAGAAAACATTTTTGATTTTAGACATGTTGATGTTTATTGCCAATATTATAGTTTTAAAAATGATATTTCATATAAATCAGCAAAATCACTATGAAATGGAAAATGCATTGCTGTATATGCAGATAACGCAGCAGGAGAAAAGAATCAGGGAAGAGGAAAAAAACTATCGGGAAGTTCAATTATTGCGTCATGATCTGAAAAGATATTTGGTTACATATCGTCAGTTGCTTCAGGAGGGAAAATATGAGGTTATAGAAGCTGACATTGATAAAATACTGGGGAAAAGGTTAAATACAAATCATTGTGTTTATACAGAAAATACAATACTGAATGCTGTAATTTGTGAGAAGATGGAACAATGTTCCATTAAAAATATTAAAATAGAGGTGCAGGTAAATGCAGACAAAGATATGGATTCTATAGAATATGGAGTTGTGTTATCGAATTTACTGGACAATGCGATTGAGGCGGAGGAACAGGAAAAAGAAGAAAATAGATATATCTGTTTGAATATGGGAGTGGAACAGAATATGATTCATTTGGTAGTAAGTAACTATATCGCAGAATCGGTTCTGCAAAATAATACATTATTAGAAACATCTAAGAAAAATAAACAGTTGCACGGAATAGGTTTAAGAGGTGTTAAAGAGTTTGTAAAAAATAAGAAAGGTGAGATAGAGATATTTGAAGAAAATCATATGTTTGTAGTGCATATTTGTGTATGTGTATAAAGTATGCCTAAAATGGGAAAAGTACGCCAGATATATTGTGAAATAAATAAAATGTGGCTATTTTAGTAGTAAAGAGGAGATGAGGTGATGCCAATGAAGTTTTAACATATTTGTTTAACAAAAAGCTATCAATCATTAAATGTTTACTAAGTAAAAATTGAGATAGGAGAAAAAATGAAAGATAAACTAAAAAAATTAACAATTTTTATAATAGCTATATGCATTTTATTTATGTCATCTTCTGCTACATATGGGGCAACCGTTGAAAATAATACAACGCAAATGTATAGTTTAACAACAATGGAATACCAAGGACAAATTATAGAAATTCCTGTACTTACCCAAACTACTATGTCTAAATTAAGAAATAGTGTTTTTACATCAGAGGTTTATGTGTTCATTCCAGATATGACAGAAGAAACTATGGAAAAAAATGAAGAATATGTAAAGGAAATTAAACGAACAGGGAATTGTTCGGCAATGCGTCAAGCTAGATCTATCTATTTTGGACTTCCGGGATATATAGCTTACCATTCAACATTAAATTACAATGTTTCTTATTATCAAGGCTATTTGCGGCTTTATGATTTAATATCATTTAAGCTGGAACGAGAAATTTACACGCAAGCACCATTTAGAAATTTTTATAATGCGACTGCAAAGGCACTTCAAGTTGGAACCATTGGTGATCCGGGAAAACCTGAAGTATTGCAAAACCAGCAAAAAGAATACGGAGAAATTAAATATGATACATTATATACAATACCTTCAGAATGGGTGCCAATAGCGCCAGTTGACAGCGGCACAAAAGTGGGGGTAAAGTATGTTGTTAAATACGAATATGCAGACGGTACGGTAGGTTATTTGGAACAGTTTCATGAGGTGCAATAATGAATTCGAAAAAGGGCAAAAAAGTACATCTGGAAATAATTTTATTTTTTATAGTAAGCATTTACTGCTTATTGGCACCTAATAGGGAAACATGCATGGATGATACCTGGATATCGAGCATAGTAGGACTGAGTGGTTCTGTGAAATTATTTTCGGTAAAATTATTTTTGCTGGCACCATTATGGTGGGGAATTTTATGTTACATATTGTTAAGGCTTGCAAATCCTTATTTAAAGGAACATGGCGTAAAACTGCAAATAAATAATAGGATATATAAAGCATTGGAAAAAATATTTACAATTGCATTTTTAATTGCATTAATATATTGGTCATGCGGATTTACCTTGTATGTAGTGTTTCCGCCTATGCCGTTTTTGGTTGGTTACTATATTATGAACCATCGTATTATTTTAGGAATTAGCTGGTGTATTGAGGCAATTCTTATTTATGTTTCGTTTGAAACTTGACGGTTATCTGTATAAAATTGTTTATGGAAATTATAATGGTAAATATATGTGCGTGCGTATAAAGTATGCCTAAAATGGGAAAAGTACGCCAAATATATTGTGAAATAAATAAAATGTGGCTATTTTAGTAGTAAAGAGGAGATGAGAAAGATTACTGCTAGGATAGTCCATTTTTTTATTGAAAGTAAAGTTATTGATGAAACAGATCAAGAGATTTATGAATATGGTTTGGAAATATTGAGTGAAAATGTAATGTTAACAGTCTTTCTTATATTATTTGGAGTTGCGATTGGGAGAGGCGTAGAAACAGGTATTTTTTTGTTCTCGTTTTGTTGGTTAAGAAGGTTCTGCGGTGGATACCATGCAAAAACAAAGCGAGGATGTCATATAGCCACATTTATTACTTATATAGTATTTCTTATTGAAATAGTTCATTTTTACAAGGTGATAAATAAATATATGGTTGAAATATATTTTGTATGTTTAGCGATTATTATTCTTTATGCACCGGTTCAACATAAAAATAAAATACTATCAGAATCAATGCATAGAAAAAACAGATTAAAGGCGATAGTATATACATTATTATTCGGAGTGATTATTTATATATTCAAAATTGAGTTTCCTGTGGTATCATTTGCCGTTTTGGGAACTTTAATACAAGTAGCACTACTAATGATAATTGGAAGGAGGGAAAAAGGTGATTAAATTGAAAGTTGCAAAAATGATGGCTGATATTGTATATCGAATGGCAGAAAAAAGTGTTGATGAAGCTTCTGCATGGTATGAATATCAACCGGAAGTACCAGAAAAATTAAAAAAGAGAAATAGTTGCAAATTAGTTTCGAAAAGGTCTACTAAATAGTATGGTGGAGGAGAAAAAAGCAAATGGATGAAATGATGTTGGAGGTACAGGTATGGCTTAATAAAACTTACAATGTAGGTGTCGTGGAGGATAGAAATACCGGTCAGTGAACAGCTTGTAGAGACAACGCAGGCAGGAATTGGTATTGATAAATGTATATGGTTTCAATAAGAGGAACAGCAACAGGTCCTACGTTTTTTACTACATATGAAAATCCAGTTGAACCAGACATTTCACAGGAATTTACTGTTTTCAAAAATATATATAATTCAGGTTTATCAATGTTTTATAACTGGTTGATGAGATAGTGCTATTAGTAAACATACTTAATTGAGAAGGAGAATATGTATGAAAAACAAAATTAAAATGGATTTAGCGTTATTAATGTTCGCAACTGTAATTCCAAATACTGCGTTTGCACAGGATTCAAGTAATCAAGTTCCAAGCGAACAGGTTGAATTTGCAGATATTTATATCGGAGACGAATTGATTACAGTTCCGGTTGTGATCGAGTCTGAAATTGCTTGCAAAACAGCACGAAGTGGTGTACAATATGAAGATACAATAGAGAGTGCAACTTATTATATCCCGGTAACTGAAGAAGGGAAAGCATATAATGAAGAATATGTAAGCGGTGCGAGAGCAAGAGGAACAGCGACAGATACTTACTTAGATCCGAGAAAATATCTGACAGCAACGAGTATTATCCGATATACAATGTCTTCAAATGATGAGTATGTTTTGATTAACAATGTTGCAATTACGAAAAACAGAAATCCAGAATCATCTTCTACTGGTGGATATTTATATGGGATTGGAACACCGACGGCTAGAATTGTGTGTGTTGGTCTTGCAAAAAATAACAGGGGATATGAGCAGGTAGTAGATTCCCAGAGTGTTCCATGGGGAACAACAGGAGTGAGCACTCCATCATGGTGGACTCCTGTAATGTGTGGCAGTTATTCGGATCAGTATAGGGGGCTTGTACAATATAGCTTTAATTTGATTTACAGTGATGGCACAGTCAGTTGTGCGTTTACGCATGGTCTGGCAAAATAAAGTAAAAAAGGAGGAGGCACCATGGCAACAAACAAATCATTAAGCAGAAGAACGATTTTCCTGTTAGCGGCGGCAATTTTGTATCTGATGATTCCACAGAATGCTACAATGCCTATGCCGGAGGAAGCGGTATTCCCATTTTCATTGTTGTCGTTGTCGCAAATAGCAAGAGTGTTTGCTTTCAGACAATGGATTGCCATGGATTTGATTCTTTTTACAGCAGTGCTGGTCATCATGCAGCTGATCCGTGGAAAGCATGAAGGAGGAATGTTTCTTAGAAATAAAACTGCAAGAATCATTTGCATGGCAGCATTCTTAGTAGTATTTCTTCCACTTGCATACATAACGATACCAACCGTATTCATTCTGGGCAAACCAGCCTTTATGAGCATGGATGCCTGGGTATTCATGTTCGGTAAACAGGGCGGCGCGAACCAGTACATTCTTCATCTCTGGTGGGCAGCATCAGCGGTACTGCTGGACATGGGAATTGCGAAATAAATTTATAAAAATAACCCGCATGGAATCAGAACATATTCTGTTTGAAATTCCATGTGGGTTGTGTTATTTTACGCAATTTGAACATAAGTTGGGAACGTTGTTATTGGGAGAATGGATGGGTTTATCGTTCAAACCGTCCACTTGCCCCACAAGGAAGCACAAGTCCATTGGATGACACCGGAAGCCCGATCTCATCGGCTGCTACCGTTCCGTGGTATTTTTTTAACACCGTGTTCATCATATAGCTTAACACCGCCGGCTGTAATCCGGTTGTATAGGAGTTGATCAGGAAAAACAGCGGATCATCGGATAACAACTGTCCACACAACTGTACCAGTGGATAAAAAGCATCCTCAATCTTCCAGATTTCCCCTTTCGGCCCCCTGCCGTAGGAAGGCGGATCCATAATAATTGCATCATAGTGATTTCCACGACGGATTTCACGTTCTACAAACTTTACACAGTCGTCCACGATCCAGCGGATCGGAGCGTCCTTGAGACCGGAGGAGACAGCGTTTTCTTTTGCCCATGTCACCATACCTTTTGAGGCGTCCACATGTGTGACAGAAGCTCCGGCTGCGGCAGCAGCGAGGGTTGCACCACCGGTGTAGGCAAAAAGGTTTAATACTTTGACCGGTCTGCCGGCTTTTTTGATCTTTTCTGAAAACCAGTCCCAGTTGGCAGCCTGCTCCGGGAAAAGACCTGTATGCTTGAAACTAAAAGGCTTTAAGTTAAAAGTCAGGCTTCCGTAATGGATCTGCCACTGCTCCGGCAGATCGAAAAATTCCCATTCTCCGCCACCTTTGGCGCTTCTGTGATAATGTCCGTTCATTTTACGCCAGCCTTTTTCTGTTTTTGGCGTGTCCCAGATCACCTGGGGATCCGGACGGACCAGAAGATATTTGCCCCAGCGTTCTAACTTTTCACCTTTGGAGCAGTCAATGACTTCATAATCTTTCCAATTTTCTGCAATCCACATATTTTAAATTACCTTTCTATAAGTTCGTATAATATTAAACTTCAATTGTTTACATAATTATTTCCTGCGCCACAGCGATGGCATGAACAGAATTAGCAGTGGGTACAATTCCAGACGGCCGGCTAACATGTCAAACATCAGCACAAACTTGGAAAAATCGGAATACATACCGAAATTCCTTGTCGGACCTACACCGTCAAGACCGGGACCGATATTATTTAAAGTAGAAGCAACTGCTGTAAAATTCGTCGTCAGGTTGAAATTATCCACACTGATCAAAAGGGTGGAAACCAGCAGGATGAAAAAATAAATTGCCAGATACACATTCGTAGAGCGCAGTGTATTGTGGTCGATCGGTTTTCCATCCATACGGATTACCTTGACCTCTCTCGGATGTATCACGAGAGAAAGCTGCTTCGGGATCGCTTTGCATAAAATCAGCAATCGCGAGATTTTAAAACCGCCACCGGTACTTCCTGCACAGGCTCCGATAAACATGAGCAGCACCAATATCATCTTAGATGTCTCCGGCCACAGATCAAAGTCTGTAGTCGCATATCCACAGGTTGTGATAATGGAACCCACCTGGAAAAATGCATGACGGAATGCCTCGCCAAGTGAGCCGTACAAGCTTCGGATATTAAGTGCGATAAAAGTACCCGCACCCAGAATGATGCCAAAATATACCCGGATTTCTTCCACTTTAAAAATTTCTTTCAACTGCTTTGTCATAATGTAAAAATAAGCGACATAATTGACACCGCTTAAAATCATAAAGACGGTGATAATATTTTGCAACACAGGGCTATATCCTGCAATGCTGTCATTGTGGATACCAAATCCACCCGTTCCAACCGTACCAAATGTCAGCGTCAGGGAGTCGAACATCGGCATACCGAAAATACATAATAAAACAATTTCAATGATCGTAATGACCAAATAAATACGATACAGAATTTTTGCAGTGTCCTTCACATGTGGTACTAATCTGCTGACGGAAGGCCCGGGGCTCTCAGCTTTCATCAGGTTGATCGTCGAACCACCCATCAGAGGGAGAAAGGACATGATGAATACTAAAACCCCCATGCCGCCAACCCAGTGGGTAAAGCTTCGCCACATCAGACTTGTGTGTGTGAGTGCCTCCACGTTCGAGAGAATACTTGCGCCGGTCGTGGTAAAACCGGAGATCGTCTCAAACAGGGCGTCCACATAAGATGGGATCTCACCAGTGATCACAAACGGAATGGCACCGAAAATACTTAAAACGATCCAGCTTAATGCAACGGCAACAAACCCCTCGCGGTTAAATATCTGCGGATGCTTTACTTTTTTTAACGTGATCAGGCATCCGAGGACAAAACAGATGATCCCTATAATAAGGTAAGAATACGCTTCGTTTTCGTGATAGATCATTCCGGTCAGAAACGGAAGCAGCATAAAAATACCTTCGAATTTCAAAACCTGTCCAAGAATATAGCCTATTGTTGAATACTTCATAGCAGCTTAATCCTCCAGAATCTCTTTGATATCGGATATATTGTAACCGGAGGTGGCGATCATAACAGAGTCGCCGGGCATCATGCAATCCTGTCCACTTGGCACGATGACCTGATGATTACGGTAAATACAGCAGATCAAAGTATTTTTGCGGATCTTTAAATTCTGAAGAGGAATATTGCAGACGGCAGAATTCTCTTTGAGCAGGAATTCCAGAACTTCTGCTTTTCCATCTTCCAATTTGTATAGCGCCTCCACATTGCTGTTTAAAGAATTATTCATGGAACGCACATATTTGATAATGTACTCTGCAGTGATCACTCTCGGGTAAATAATGCTTCCGAGATCCAGCTTATTGATGACGGAGGTAAAGTTAATGCGGTTTACCTTTGTCACTGTCTTTGCGGAAGAGATTCCATTCGCATACAGGGATAAAAGAATATTTTCTTCATCCAGATCGGTCAGCGCCGCAAAACCGGCTGCCTTTTCAATGCATTCTTCAGATAAAAGCTCCTTGTCAGTGGCATCGCCGCAGAGAATTGTAGCTTTCGGAAGCTGCTCGCTTAAAAACTCACAGCGCTGCTGGTTGATTTCGATAATGGTCGTCTTGATTCCGGACATCAGAAGACTCTTGGCAAGGTAATAGGATATCTTACCTCCCCCTGCGATGATCGTGTTGGATACACGGTTTTTCTCTAAGCCGATCTTGCGGAAAAAGTCGATGGCATCCCTGCGTTTTGCAACGATGGAGACGATGTCATTTGCCGCAAATTCAAAATCACCGTTTGGAATGATGACTTCCTCGCTGTTCCTTGCGATTGTGCAGACCAGAATATCATTGCAGTGCAGGGTTGCGTGGAATTTGGAAAGTTTCAGGCCGCATAAAGGGGAGTTATTTCCTATTTTAAAGTGAAGTAATTCCACACGTCCCTTTGCAAAGGTATCCACGCGGATAGCAGAAGGAAACTGGAAAACCTTTGAAATCTCATTTGCAGCCGTAAGTTCCGGATTAATGATCATGCTCAGTCCGAATTCCTTCTGGAGAAAATCTTTTTCTTCATTATATATAGGGTTGCGGATGCGGGCGATGGTCTGACAGTGGCCACTCTTCTTGGCAATGACGCAGCAGAGGAGATTTTCCTCATCAGATCCTGTGACAGCGATCAGCAGGTCTGCGGTTTCGATACCGGCCTGCTTTAATGTTGTGTGGCTTACACCATTTCCAACAATACCCATAACATCCACTGTATCCGTAAGGGCACTTACTTTTTCGGGACGGGAGTCGATCACAACGATATTGTGATTTTCACTGCTTAAGGCTTCCACAAGCGTGCATCCTACTTTGCCGCAGCCAACAATTATAATATTCATGATAATAAGATACCTTTCATTTCTAAATAGTTCATAGCTGATTATAGCACACAGTATCTGTATCGGATAGGGGAAATATTAATGTGAGAGCGGATTATGCAAAAAAAATTAAAAAAATTGAAAAAAACACTTGCAATATAAAGGAACATCATGTAAAATAGCAACTGTTGTGACATTGATAGCGTAGAAACGCGAGGTTGCTGCATGAAAATGCAGGTTTTCCGTGGAGCGAATGTCAAGTTAAGAAACTGGCGACAAGTCACTGTATCACGAATAACGTCTACAAAAGGTAGAAACAACGTGCCAAATCATCAACGGGAAGATGTTTTGAAATCGAAAGTGGATGACACGCACGGGAATGTGTACAGTCACCGCTTGTCGTACTGATTTATAAGTGCGAAAAGGAGGCGACTTTTTTTATGGCAAGTCAAGTAATGAGAATCACATTGAAAGCTTACGATCATCAGTTAGTTGATCAGTCTGCTGCAAAAATTATTGAAACTCAAAAACGGATCACAGGTGAGCGGACCGGTACCACTTCCAACTAAGAGAGAAGTTGTTACTATTTTAAGAGCTACTCACAAATACAAAGATTCCCGTGAACAGTTCGAGCAGAGAACTCATAAGAGACTCATTGATATCATGACACCAACCCAGAAAACAGTTGATGCTTTATCTCGTTTAGAGATGCCAGCTGGTGTTTACATTGATATCAAAATGAAAAACAAATAAGTTTTTCAACAAATCATTAATTAGTTAATATCCTGAAGGGTTTTATATAGAAGCAATACAAAGGTTTACCCCTTTGGTTCCACTTATATGGACTTTCTAGGATGAACG
>ERZ791659.970-NODE-970-length-17116-cov-2.32296_pt1 | contig 17116 bp, 10 predicted proteins | sample MGYA00510053_ERZ791659 | MGnify/ENA primary metagenome ERZ791659 (study PRJEB30046, sample SAMN00715192) | human gut metagenome | study: EMG produced TPA metagenomics assembly of the A metagenome-wide association study of gut microbiota in type 2... | reverse complement strand
GTCGATTTCTTAGGAGAGTATTTGGGACTCAGCCGTTCTTTGTTGTATCGGCGGATGAAAGAAAGTGTGAATAAGACTCCTGCACAATTTATAAAGGATATTCGGATAAGGGAAGCGGAACGCTTGTTGAAGTCGCAAAAGTATACGATTGCGGAGATAGCGGACATGACTGGTTTTTGTGACCCGAAATACTTTAGCCGGGTTTTCAAGAAAGAAACCGGCAAGGTGCCTACTACTTATTTGAAAGAACAGGAATAATTGGGCAATGCGCCAATATGCCAATATACCAATTGGCTGGCTGTCATCATTGATGATGGTTATTTTAAAGGTTGAACTTGATTTTGGGAAAACTTTTATTTCACATGGTTTTTATATCAGGTTGAGGCTGTTAAGCTTTTCCATTGGGAGGTGGACTATTTCTTCCGAAAGGAGGATTATTTCATTGCTAATTTTTGTTCGGTTTTGAAGGGGTATGTGATACTTTTGTAGATAACTTGTTTATTGTTAGTTTGTTATCTTTTTGGAGCCTGATGTTGGTTGGTAAAAAGGATTTGTATTTGAGGGTGTTTGAAAAGGGGACTTTTGAGGTGTGATTACTGCTGTTTTTGATCAATAAATCGAATTTATAAATATTGGTTTTTATGGGTGGATATATGATTTTACCCTTTTTTAGAAACGTTTTTACCCGGTTGGGGAGGTTTTCGTTGGATAACTTTGCCTCATGGTTAACTATTAAAATGTATTTTATCCATGAGAAAACATGTACTGATGAAAAGTTTACTGCTGTTAGTAGTAGGTCTGTGTACCGGAAATATGTCGGCACAAGATCTTAAGTTATGGTATGATCGTCCTGCCGATTATTGGGTGGAAGCTTTGCCCTTGGGAAACGGGCGGTTAGGAGCAATGGTTTATGGTATCGCTTCACAGGATACTATTCAGATTAACGAGGATACCTATTGGTCGGGTAGTCCTTATAACAATGCGAATCCGAATGCACTTACGCATTTGGAAGATATCCGGAATTATATTAATAATGGTGAGTATGCAGAGGCTCAAAAGTTAGCATTGGCTAATATTATTGCAGACCGGAATATCACCGGTCACGGGATGATTTATGAGTCAATCGGTAATCTGTTGCTCGATTTTCCCGAAAACCACCAAACACCGTCTAATTATTATCGTGAATTGGATCTCTCCAATGCGGTTGCCAAAATAACCTATACGGTAGATGGGGTGAACTATACCCGTGAGGTTTTTACTTCATTGGCAGATCAGTTGATTATTATTAAAATTTCGGCTGACCAACCGGGTAAGGTGACTTTTAAAACCTTTTTTGTCGGCCCATTGAAAACAAATCGTACCAAGGTGACTGTTAAGCTGGTGGAAGGAGCCGATAATATGCTGTCTGTTTACACTGAAGGTGGGAAAAAGACGGAAGAAAATATTCCTAATCTGTTGCATGCCCATTCATTGATAAAGGTCGTTGCTGATGGAGGTAGTCAGACGGCGGCAAACAGTAGCTTGAATGTTACGGATGCTAATAGTGCTTGTATTTATATCTCGACAGCTACCAATTTTGTTAGTTATAAAGATATCAGTGCCGATAGTGAAGCACGTGCCAAAGAGTATCTTGACAAATTTGACAAAGATTACGAGCAGGCCAAAGCGGATCATATTGCGAAATATCAAGAGCAGTTCGGACGTGTTACTCTGAATCTGGGCAATAACAGTGAACAGGAAAAGAAACCTACCGATGTACGGATTGAAGAGTTTTCTACAGTAAATGATCCTTCATTGGCCGCCTTGTATTTTCAGTTTGGGCGTTATCTGCTTATTTCCAGTTCACAGCCGGGAACACAACCGGCTAATTTGCAGGGAATCTGGAATCCGAATGCCGGGCAGTATCCGGCGTGGGATAGTAAATATACGGCCAATATAAATGTTGAAATGAATTATTGGCCAGCCGAAGTCACGAATCTGAGTGAATGTCATAATCCTTTTTTGCAGATGGTGAAAGATGTCAGTGTGACCGGAGAAGAGTCGGCCGGTAAAATGTATGGTTGTCGCGGATGGACGCTTCATCACAATACGGATATCTGGCGTTCTACCGGGGCGGTGGACAAATCGGCATGCGGTGTGTGGCCTACCTGCAACGCTTGGTTCTGTTTTCATTTGTGGGAACATTATTTGTTTACCGGAGACAAAGAGTTTTTGGCAGAGATCTATCCGGTTCTGAAGAGCGCCAGCGAATTTTATCAGGATTTTCTGATTACAGATCCGAATACCGGTTACAAAGTTGTGTCACCCTCCAATTCTCCGGAGAATCATCCGGGATTGTTTTCGTATACCGATGATAGTGGTAGCAAACAGAATGCGGCTATTTTTAGTGGGGTGACCATGGATAATCAGATGGTATACGATCTGCTTCGCAACACCATTGAGGCTGCTGAAATATTGAACACGGATAAAGGATTTGTTGCCGATTTGAAAGAGTTGAAAGAACAGTTGCCGCCGATGCATGTAGGTAAATACGGACAGTTGCAGGAGTGGCTTGAAGATTGGGACAGAGAGAGTTCCGGACATCGTCATGTCTCTCATTTGTGGGGTATGTTTCCCGGTACTCAGATTTCTCCCTATACTAATTCTGCCCTGTTCCAGGCTGTAAAGAAGTCATTGGTAGGACGTGGGGATGAGAGCCGTGGGTGGTCTATGGGTTGGAAAGTTTGTTTGTGGGCCCGGTTACAGGATGGCAATCATGCCTATCAACTGATTCAGAATCAGTTGAAACTGAAGGATCCGAATGTTACTATTTCGGATGCGAATGGAGGAACTTATGCCAATATGTTCGATGCACATCCGCCTTTCCAGATAGATGGTAATTTTGGGTGCTGTGCCGGTATTGCAGAGATGTTGGTACAGAGCCATGACGGGGCTGTGCATTTATTGCCGGCGTTACCGGATGTATGGTCGGAAGGCAAAGTTACCGGTTTGAAAGCCAGAGGAGGATTTGAGATTGTGGATATGCAGTGGAAGTGGGGTAAAATTGTATCTGTAACGGTTAAATCCGGCATAGGAGGCAATTTGCGTTTGCGCACTGCTACTCCTCTGAGACCGGGAGATAGTTTCACGATGAAGGTAGCAGAGGGTGATAACAGCAATTCACTGAACAGTGTTTATGAAATACCCGAACCGGTAATTAAAGATATTACCAAGATTCCCACACTGGATTTGGTAGAAACCACTGTGTATGATATTGAAACGGAAGCCGGGAAGACCTACACATTTGTTCCTGTAAGTAATATTTATGAATGGACAGGTGCCGAATCAAATTCTTGGAATCAGCCTAATAACTGGAATCCTGCCGGGACACCGAAAGAACAGGATCAGGGAATTGTGGCTCATGGCACGATAGATTTTGACGGGGGAGATTTTGCCGGTAATATCACTCTTGAAGAGGGAACGACAGCATTGGTTTCTGCTGCTTCGAATCTGAAGGGAAAATTGTCTTTCAACGGTGCAGTAATAAAAAACAGATCGGAAGGGGCAACTTTAACTACCGGAGGCATCTCATTGATGTCGGATGTGACTGCGGAAGTGGCCGGTAATCTCGTTCTTATAGGAAATATGGATGGCGAAGGCACTTTAAGCAAAACAGAAACCGGAAAACTGTTTATACAGGGAGTGAATGATACCTGGACCGGAAATCTGGATATAAAAGCAGGTGAGGTAACTGTCCATGGTAAGAATGCAGCCGGAACCGGTAATATCGATGTTGCTGCGGAAGCCGGACTTCGATTGGCAGGCGGTGATTGCCTGTATCACAAAACCAAACTGAATATTGCCGAAAGCGGTAAATTAATTCTGGATACGGATGCTTCTTTGAGTGAAGTATATACCGGTGGTAAATTATTGGCAGAGGGAACGTATACTGCTACTAAATTGCCGGCCTATCTGGAGGGAGAGGGTACTTTGACGGTTGTCCATCCTGATTATGCTTTTCAGTGGACTCCGCAGGCAAATAAAAATTGGGAGGTTGCCGCCAATTATACTCCGGCTATTTTACCGGTTGAAGGAGATACTATTCTTGTTGATTCCGAAATAGAAGCATCAACAGATAATTTTCCGGTAGTGATGTATCTTAATGCTAATAACATTCGTTTGAGAAAAACAGTCAGTAAGATTAAAGAACTCTATATGGCAGGCGGTACGAGTATGAGTTATGCCAGTGGCAGCAGTGATTTCGGTTGGAACAGTCCTGTTCATATCAATGGGGAAGTATCGTTTAAACTAAGTGGCGGTGGTACGGTAAATACGCTTACACTACAGGGAAATGTAGATGGAAAGTCGACGGTTACTGTGGCAAATGATGCAAAAACGGTGAATAGTGCCATTCTTGTGCTGAAAGGTGATAACAGTGGTTTTACCGGTGTTTGGAGTATTACCAATAGTCCACGTACCGAGGGATCGGTAATTGGGGTACAAGGAGATGCCGCATATGCTTTGGGCAATGGTGAAATACAAATTGGTAAGGGTAATCGGGTGGTCTTTAACCATGTGGGAGCTGCCGGTGACTGTGCTGTTTTAAAATTGAATGAAGGAGGAAAGGCGGTTATGAATACAAACGGCAGTGTAGCCGAACTGTATCTGAACGGTGTAAAACAAGTGCCCGGAACGTATAGTGTCGGCACTCACCCCGGTTATTTCGAAGGAGATGGGACTCTGACCGTACTGAATGCTACCGGTATTGGAGATGTGACTACGGAAAATTTTGTTTATTATCGGAAAGGCCACCTCTTTCTGTCGGATAGTTGTGAAAGTGTAGCTGTTTTTGATCTGGAAGGAAAGCAGTTGTTCCAGGCGAATCATCAGAAAAATTGTCGTGTAGTACTTCCGAATGGCGTTTATCTGGTTAAGGCGGATAATCGGGTTGCGAAAATAATGGTAGCCGAGTAAGATGAATGGAAGCGTCCTGTGAGGGGCGCTTTTTTTATGATATATTTGTCAATACTGTTGGTTGTTGTCTGATGGAACTGTTATTGTACTTCGTAATCTATTTGTAATGTGTAATACATTTGTAACCTGTTTGTCATAAGGGTGTATGGGGGCATCGTTACTTTTGCACCAAAATATTAAGTTATAAACCTGATGAAAATATTGGTTACGATTGGGGCAGGATTACTGCTGACGACAACAGCTTTGGCACAAGTAAACGAAGAAGTGGTAGATGGGAAAAAACTGGATAAGGAGAAGATGGAATTGCACGACTATTTACCGGCAATCCATGGAACGATCCGTGCAAAATACGAATATCAGACGGCAACTGACGAAAGTCGTTTTCAAGTACGGAATGCCCGTTTCAGCTTGACAGGCAATGTGCTTCCGATCGTGGCTTATAAAGCGGAAATAGATCTGTCCGATCAGGGAAAAATCCGTATGCTGGATGCTTATACTCGTATTTTCCCAATAAAGCATGTCAACTTTACAATCGGACAGATGAGGGTTCCTTTTACGATTGATGCGCACCGTTCGCCGCATGTACGCTTTTTCGCTAACCGTTCGTTTATTGGAAAACAGGTTGGTGATGTACGTGATGTCGGGGCCACTCTGGCTTATACACGCAAAGATGCATCTTTGCCGTTTATCCTTGAAGGCGGGTTGTTCAATGGCTCCGGACTGACAGAACAGAAGGAATGGCATAAAACATTGAATTATTCTTTGAAAGGGCAACTTTGGTTTGCGAATTGATGGAATCTTACGCTGAGTACCCAAATGATGAAACCTGCCGAGGTACGCGTCAATATGTACGATGCCGGAATTTATTATGAAACTGATAAATTCCATATAGAAGCGGAATATTTGTATAAGACGTATGGACATGACGCTTTTAAGAATATGCATTCTGTCAATAGTTTCGCTATTTATGATATTCCGCTTCGCCGCTTTTTTCATAAGATGTCTTTTCTGGCACGTTATGATATGATGACGGATCATAGTGATGGAATAACAACGTCTGAAACGGAACCGAATAAGTTGGCCATAACCGATTATGCACGCCATCGTGTGACAGGCGGTTTGACTTTCAGCTTCTCCAAATCTTTTATAGCCGATATACGCTTGAACTACGAAAAGTATTTTTATAAAAGTGGAGGAATACCCGATCCGTCCGAACAGGATAAGTTAGTGATTGAATTTATGACACGGTTTTGAGTTGTATGATTTATGAATGATGATTTAGGAGCGATGATGCTGGAAAATAAATTAATTTCATTGTTCATTATTCATTATTCATTCCTACTTTTGCAGCATGGCACAGGAAATTGAACGTAAATTTCTCGTTTCGGGAGATTATAAATCGCAGGCTTTTGCGCAAAGTCGTATTATACAGGGATACATAAGCAGTGCCCGGGGAAGGACGGTACGGGTACGAATCCGTGATGGTAAAGGGTATCTTACTATTAAGGGGGCTTCTAATGCTTCCGGAACCAGCCGTTACGAGTGGGAGAGAGAGTTGCCGTTGAACGAGGCCGAAGAATTGATGAAACTTTGTGAGCCGGGAGTGATTGATAAAACCCGTTATTTGGTCCGTAGCGGGGCGCATGTTTTTGAAGTGGATGAATTTTATGGTGAGAATGAGGGGCTTGTAGTGGCGGAAGTTGAATTGAGTACAGAGGATGAAGCTTTTGTGAAGCCTGCTTTTATCGGTCAAGAGGTGACGGGGGATGTCCGTTACTATAATTCACAGCTAATGAAAAAGCCGTATACAATCTGGTAACTCTAAAAATAATCTGTATATTTGTTCGCATTCAAAAGAACAGTGTATGGAACAATTATATAATTATCTGCCGCGCGAGTTGGTTACCTTTATTTTGGTGACTTTATTTTCTCTTCTTATCGGTTTGTCGCAGCGTAGAATCAGTCTGAAACGAGAAGGAGAAACCACGCTTTTCGGTACAGACCGTACTTTTACTTTTATCGGTATATTGGGATATCTGCTTTATATTCTTGATAAAGCAGATATGCGTCTCTTTATGGGGGGCGGTTTGATTTTGGGGATATTGCTCGGGCTGAACTATTACGTCAAGCAGTCTCAATTTCATGTTTTCGGGATTACTACTATTATAATAGCCCTGATTACTTATTGTATTGCTCCCATTGTAGACACGCAGCCATCGTGGTTTTACGTGATGGTAATTGTGACTGTATTGTTACTGACAGAATTGAAGCATACCTTTACTGAGTTTGCCCAGCGTATGAAGAATGACGAGATGATCACTCTTGCCAAGTTTTTGGCTATCAGTGGAATCATTTTGCCGATGTTGCCCGACAAGAACATCATTCCGGATATCAATCTGACTCCCTATTCCATATGGTTGGCTACGGTGGTGGTTTCCGGTATCTCGTATCTGTCTTATCTATTAAAGCGTTATGTGTTCCGTGAGTCGGGAGTATTGGTTTCCGGTATCATCGGTGGATTGTATAGCAGTACGGCCACCATCTCTGTATTGGCACGTAAAAGCCGTAATGCGCATTCCGAACAGGCTACGGAGTATGTGGCTGCCATGTTGTTGGCTGTAAGTATGATGTTCTTGCGATTTATGATACTTATTTTTATTTTTAGTCGTGAGATATTTGTCAGTATCTATCCTTATTTGCTTATTATGGCTTTGGTAGCTGCTGCTGTTGCCTGGTTTATTCATTCCCGGCGGAAGAAAACGGATGGTACCGAAAGTCTGGATGAAGAAGAGGACAGCAGCAATCCGTTGGAGTTCAAAGTTGCTTTGATCTTTGCGGGGTTATTTGTCGTTTTTACGGTGCTTACTCACTATACTTTGATTTATGCCGGTACGGGAGGGTTGAATCTTTTATCGTTTGTTTCCGGTTTTAGTGATATTACTCCTTTTATCTTGAACTTGCTGCAAAATACGGGCAGTGTGGCTGTGTTGGTTGTTACGGCTTGTAGTATGCAGGCTATTGTGAGCAATATTCTGGTGAACATGTGTTATGCCTTGTTTTTTTCCGGGAAAGAGAGTAAGCTGCGTCCGTGGATTTTAGGAGGATTCGGGTGTGTAGTGGCAATAAATGCTGTGTTGTTATTGATTTTCTATCTATTGTAATCCGTTGATATTTATGGGAATAAAAAAGTCCGGGCGATGTACACCCGGACTTTTTTATTTTCGGAAATTTATTTCTTTATTGAGCATTTCTATCAGAATTGAATATCGTTCATGCTATTTACCAGTAGTTGGTATTTGATAAATCCTCCTGATTTTGATGAATACTTTGTGTAAATGGCTGTAATATCCCCTGTCTTTCCATTTTCCGGCAACGGTTGAAGTGCGAAGTTTGCATAACCGCTTACACGTACAATGTAATTACCTGTCGAGGTAGGATTGCCTTCGTTGTACGAGAACCAGGACGAACCATAGTAGCGCTGATTATTATAACTATACGCATAAGTCGGTGTCAACCCTTCTTCTTCATAATACTTATTGGTATAAACGGCCGTAGTTGAACCACCCGGATAAGTCGTTTCTAAATATTGGGGGTATTTGTCGTCATCGAATGTTCCTGCTCTGTATTCCAGACCTTCGAAACGAACGAGACGGCCTAAGGCATCATCGTTGAGTTCTGTCTTATAATTGGTTTTATTTACAACCAATGTATCACTTTGGCTTAACTCTCCCAAAGCACCGGTAAAAATATGGGCATTAACCAGTAGTTGGGTTTCAAGATTACGATTGGCATATCCTTTGGCAATATCCGCTTCTGTCGGCATTCCACCCACACTTAACATATAGCGGTAACAGCCAATTGCCAGTCCTTTGGTCTTTACGAATATTTCCTGTCCGGGATGATAAAATACATAGTTGCTAACCATTAGCTTCAGTTCGATAGCCGATTCTGAGTCTTCATCATAAATATATACCGATTTATAAACGTTGCCTGCCTGGTCGCTTGAGATTACTTTACCATGGATAACGTAATCTTCTGTGATCTCAAGAGTCTTGCCTAAACTTGCGGCACCGTTGCCGTATACATCGTAGAATAGTTGCTTGAAGTCTTTGATCGAGATCAAAGTTTCATTGGCAAAATCCTCTTCAGTCCATACTTTCGCCGGAGCTGGATCGTCAAAGTCGTTATAGCAGCTCGTAAAGCCTAATACGATCGCTGCCATCATGCATATTTTCAATATTTTGTTCATAGCTTTCATTTTTTATTCGTTACGTTACTTAGAACCGGAAATAAATATTCATATAATAGGTCGTACCGAACATATAGAAATATTTCGAATCGAACGGCTGGTACGTCTGATAATTTTCATCTTTGTTCTTGAGTAGACGTACTTGCTCATATCCACCTGTCTTGATATCCTGATTATTGAGCAGGTTCTTTACTTCAAGGCTGAATCCAAGTGTATAGATCCGGTTGATGTACCAGTTCTTACCGATGCTGGCATTGAGGACACAAGCCGGATCGAACTTCTCCTGATGGCGTAATTCGCGGATGTCTTCTTCTGTCATATTACGTGATAAAACAGCGTCCGTACGGTAGAGCGGGCTCATGGACAAATACATATTGTTGTAGTAATTCAAGTCTACGGAAGCATAGAGGTTTTTACGGCTGCGATAAGATAAACCGATGTTCATAGCTGTCTGCGGAGTGCTTTCTACACGGAAGTTTTTCCAGTAGACCTTACCTTGATTTTTGATTTCGCCACTGTTATCCTGTATCTGTACATAGTCGGGATTGGAATCATAAGTAAACTGCCCCCAACTGATAGCTCCGTTCAAAGACAATCCTTGATAAAGAGGTATAGAAGCAGCTACTTCCAGACCGAAGTGACGCTTGTCGATACCGCTCATTGCAAAGTTAGAGAAAGTGGACTCCACGTCATCATAGTACGACAGTACTTTTGTCTGATCCATGAACTTCGTATAATAACCGGATACACGTGCCTTGATATCTCCTATACGCAGGTTGTAGGATGCGTCTACACCGAATACTTTTTCAGCGGAGATACCCGGAGTAACGGAGTTACGCGTACGTGGAGATACGAATGCCGCCTGGAATGCCGGCGCATCCTGCATATAGATAATACTGGCATCGATAGAGTGGGCTGCCGAGAATTTATAATTGAAATTAGCTTTCAGTTTATACGTCAGGTAATTCAACTTTTGGGAGTCGCCTTGTGAATTATCGAGGAATAACCCCTTTTTCCATAAACCATGGCGCCACAAGGTAGAGTGTCCCACCTCACCACCAAGGTTGATACCAATACCTTTGAAACTTGTTTCATACATAGCCCAAGCGTCAGCGGTGAGGTTATTGCCATAATAGTCATAACTGTATTTGTCTCCTTCTTTGGCTGCACGGGCATGACCGTATTGCTGGTAATAATCCATATCATTCTGGTAAGGAACCGGATTAAGACCACCCATGTCACGTTCTGCAAACTTGTCTACATCCACCCAGTAATCACCGCCTAATAAGTCTTTTACTTCGCTGTAATATTCAGTACGGTTGCGACGAAGGTTCATCCCGCCGTTGATTTTGGAATTGTTGCGTAGTTGGTGTGAGAATTGTGTATAGAAATTCCAGTCCAACTGATCGGTATGGCGTTCTTCGATCATGTTGATGGCACGGCGTCCGGAGCCATACAGCGAGTTCTCCGGCTGATTACGGTTGATGTCATACAACTGATCCCAATTGATGTGGCGTATGTTGTCTGTATTGGTGCGCCATGCTTCGTCGAGCCATGCACCGATTTCTGTGCCATTGTAGAAACTCGGCAGATAGCGATAGTAATCGGGACGTGGGTCCGGACCACCATACCATGTCAGTGCAGAATAACCATTCTTTCCGAAACGTAAGGAACTGGCAATATTCAATTGAGAACGATCGGTGATATCGAACGTATAATTAAGCATTGCGATGGGCTCGTGATAATTACGTACACGTGCATTACGGCGTTTGCCGTCCTGCCATCCCCAGTTGGGGTTATAGTAATTGTTGCCTACCAGGTCATACGCTTCTTGGGTAGAGGCCTGTTGTGCTCCGCGCTCCGTAGGAGTACCCAAAACAGTTAGTCCTAAACGATGTTGGGTGTTAAACTGTTTTTCGACAGCTGCAAAGTAGCCGAAAGCGTTATAGAAAACGCCGTCTACGTAAGAATTTCCTCCTTGACGGGTTGAAACGGAAAAGGCATATGACCAGCCGTTGTCCTGTTGCCCGGATGAATAAGTTAGCATGCCACGGAAACGATACATAGAATTACCGTTTACTACACTGGCACGTAATCCTTTACGCATTTGTGAAGGGCGGGTGTTGATATTGGTCGTACCGGCAATGCCACCGATACCCATATCACCCATATTTAATCCGGAGGTGATTTCTTGATTACGGGTAGCGTCATTCAAGCCGCTCCACAATGACCAGGGAGTATATCCCGTCATAGCATCGTTAAGCTGGATACCGTTCATATAGACATCCGAATATTGTGAATCGTAACCACGGACATTGAAGCGCATCTCACTGAATTTATAAGATGCGATGTTATTGAAAACATCTTTTGATGCGGACAGTGATGAAGGTAATGACTGGGCATCATCCAAAGTCTCAGTATCGAACTCTGCAAATACGGCATCGTCCAACATCATTGTGTTTTCGGGTACCATGATTACGAGATTGATATCTCTCATCATTTGGTCTACACGGACGGCAATGGTCAGCGATTCGAATTCGGTTGCTTCAAAAGTAAGTGAGTATTCGCCTTTCGCCAATTTATCAATCTCAAAATTACCGGTTGCATCGGTTGTTGTCGTAATATCGCCGGGTGTTAAGGTGACCTTTACACCATCGATAGCCGCACGCGTTGTACGGGAAACGACTTTACCTTTAACACCGCCACCCTGTGCAAAAGCCGTCAGCGAAGCCAAAGATAACACCATAATCAGAAATGTTTTTATTCTCATAAATATTGAAGATTTTTATTTACCTATATAGATATATACGGGGAAGTGATCACTGAAACCTCCCTGAAAATTATTGCCCACATATGTACGCAACGGATATCCCTTGTATTGTCCCTCTTTTTGCACCATGTATCGTTGCTTAAAGATATTGCCATAGAATTTGGAGCCGGGTGCTTTCTGAAGCTGGAGCTTACCGGTCGAACCTTTAGCCAGATTCTCACTCATGACAATGTTGTCGAAAATATTCCATGCATCACCATAAGCCAGTGAACCGAATCCGGCTTTCAGCATGTCTGCATATGGATTGTACATATCTCCCTTCTTGAGATCTTTCAGTTTGAATTTCGCACCCAATCCTTGAGCGATGCTCTTGTCTGTCGGATCATCGTTAAAGTCTCCCATTGCAATGATTTTGGTGGCCGGATTTGCCCGTAACACGGAGTCGGCAATACTGCGCATTTGTTCTCCTACCGCGATGCGTTTAAACTCCGAAGCTTCTTTGCCTCCCAAACGTGAGGGCCAGTGTGCTACCATGAAGAAGAAAGGCTCATCTTCGATCGTTCCCCACATGGTAAGGATATCACGCGTTTTGAAATGGGGTAGCGAAGGAATGACTGTTTTTACAGGATACTGTCCTTCTATTTTGAACACATCCGGTCGGTAAAGGAATGCCACATCCACACCACGTGCTTCCGGTGAATCAAAATGGGCGATTCGGTAATTAGCGGGTGCCAGTTTGGGCGTTGCTACGATGTCTTCCAGCACGCCTCTGGTCTCTACTTCGGAAACACCGATTACAATCGGATAATTCTTATCGATGGCTGCAATATCAAAAAGTACCCGCTCTGTGTTGTTGAGCTTTTTGTTATATTTGGCTGTATTCCATTTCTTGGGGCCATCAGGAGTGAACTCGTCATCCAGAACTTCGGGATCATTGATTGTATCAAAGAAGTTCTCGAGATTATAGAAAACCACCTTATAAGGCTTCTGTGCGAAACTGAATGAAATCAGTAACACAAAGAAAATAGAAGGAATCAATAGCTTTTTCATATGCCAGAGTTATTAGTTAATTCCCCACTGCGTAGGGTTATTTTGTTGTTTTACAGAAGCGGATACTTGTGGGAAAAACGTGAAACCGGTTTTGGCCTCGATATCGGCAACTTTAGTGCAAATAGACCGGGGAATATCCTGTCCGTAGGATTTATGTTCCACCCAGAATCCGATAGAAATCAGCTCGTCTGCCGAACAATCTTTGATTGCTTTGCCTGTCGAACCACTTTTGGTACGCAATAATACCTTATAGTAGTTTGACGGGAGTGATACAATGTTGCCGGCTCCGTCGTACGTCGTCGCATTTGAATCGAAATACACACCGGTTACTACATATAAAGTATCGGAACATTTATTGTTGCGAACTTTGTTTTCAAGATTGGCCCACATATCCTGATTGAGTCGGTTCAATTGTGGAGTCATATTCGACATATAGAATGTTTGAGCATTCAATTCATTAGTCGCCAGACGGTCTGCGGAAGGTAATTGATGCCCCCGGTCATAGCTACCTCTATACGACTTGTCTATGCAGTTTGCCTGATAGGCTATGGGGATGATGGGGTCAAACGCCCATGCGTCTGTCCGCTTGCCCGATCCTGTCAGATAGGCATTATGTATCGGATAGGCAACCCATAATGCGGCCTTCTTCGTCTTGTCGAAGCAAATGGAGTAGTTACGGACTGTTTTATTGTTACTTAATGGCCCGTAATGTGTAACGTATTGATAATTTGCATTCTCTTTACGTTCCGGCAGTTCTACCCATGCTCCGAAAGCCGGTAAGTTCTGTTGCGATTCGGCCATTTGAACAAGGCTGAAGGTTTGGGGTTCTTCTCCTGCAAACCGAAGAGATAGTTTAGCCTGGCGTTGCTCTCTCCCTGTGTTGGATTTATAATATACATACAGTACATTTAATCCGTCATTTATTGTGCCATGTTTGGAAGAGTTGGCATAATCTTTACTGCTGAACGAGAACCATCCGCTTCCTTCGGTGATTTCTGCATCCCATTCAGTTCCTGTTGTACCTGTTATGATAATTGCTGATGATCCTTCGGATGAGCTTACCGTTGAAGAAACTTTCCAGTAGGCATCATTCGGGCTTTGTGCTACTTCCGGATCATCACTGCTACAAGAACCTACGCACAGTATCAACACTGTAAGCAAAGCGGTATGTATCGCAGTTGTATAATATTTATGAATTGATGTCATTTATAAATTGTTTTAAAGCCTCTCCCCAGCCTCCTCCGTGGGAGAGGGAAGCAGATACTCTTGTTTATTAATTAGTTACAAAACTAACTTAGCTCCCTCTCTCGCGGGGAGGGCTGGGGAGAAGCATCAATTACTCGTAAGTGAGTTCCCATTTTGTAAACTGGGCGTTATGAGAGCTACTAATATAGATTCTATATTTAGTATTGATGGCTGTTCCTGTTAAATTGTAAGTATAATCCATGTTACCATCTGCCTGATCCCATTTGATCGCTTTTCCACCAGGAATTTCCGTGTTAGAACCGTCTACGATAGCTACCATGACGTTGGTAGATGCTCCGCTACGTGTGGTAGCGGTAACTTTGGTTAACTTTTTGTCTGCGATAGCCGGTAATTCGATGTAGGCTCCTTGTTTTCCGTTTATTATATAAGGAACATTACTGTTCATTGCTTGATAATAACCATTCCCGGTTGAACCTGCAAAAACATAATCGTAACCACCGAATGAGAATGTTTGGGCTTCTACTTTTATTTCCGTTTTTAATTTAGGGAATGTACTTGGATAATTGGCTGCGTTTGTTAAATCTACAGAAATTACTGTTTGGTTTCCACTACCTTGTCCAGAAACGCTTACGGGCACAGTAACTGTATTACCGTTAGTAAGTGAAATGGACAACGTTTGATTTTCAGGATCTGTACTGTTGTTTGCTTCTGCTACAACTGTGATTTTATTACCATCTACTGTAGAAGATAATATACCGCTTAATCCAGTGGCAGAGATAGTATTACTTCCTTGATTAGCTATCTCAACATCTAAAACTTGGGTACCGCCTGTGGCTGGGAAACTCACAGGAGAAGGAGTCACTTTGATAATTGTAGGATCTGTAGAGTTAAAACCGATAACATCTTGCAGGTTACGCGGTACGAGTTGACTATTGTTTTTATAGACTGCCGCCAAACCAGTGATGTCGCTTTCTGTTTTTACAAATGGCTGATTGGCAAATGCCGGTGAGTCTTCTTTACAAAATACAGCGAATGTAATGCCACCCGCAGTGAAAGCATGAGTATCTTGACTTCCCCAAATACCGGCATTTTCAGGTGTTGCATTCTTTATCGTTACTGTCATTCCTTGATATTCTGTAAGTTTATCTGCGGTAATGATAATTGGAGTGATAGCTGCTGTTCCTATTTTTTCAACTTTTGCCCAATTGTCAGTTTGAGAACCGGTTACTTCGTACATACCATTGTAGTTTACTGTTTTAGCAAGGCCTTTATAAAGAGTGACTTTTACTTTATCTCCCTGCGTAAGTTGTAATGTAGCTGGATCTACTTGACTTCCGAAGAGAGTAATACCATTGCCTGCCGCAGTTGCTCCTTCCGTTGCGAGAACAAGGTTGTTATTCGTATAGTTTCCACCTTCCGTATTGCTTTGTACAACAGCTTCGAATGTACGGTCAGTGGTAGCATCTACTGGAGTCTGCGTAGTAGTCATCATTCCTATAAGTTCAGGAATGGTAATTGGTTTTGTTTCTCCCGGTTCCGGTGGAGTAACATTCCCTAAATCGATTTCCTGACCTCCATTACCTGTGGACAAAGTGATGTCGTCAAGACGGATAGCGGATGCTGCTAATGCAGTGAATTTAATGTATAATTTGGCTGAAGTTTGTTTAAGTGTGAAGTTTGCCGTTGCAAAAATCCAGTAAGGTGTTTCGGCATCGCCATTATTTTTAGTGTAAGTTACGGGAACCCATGTATTGCCATCCCCGCTCAGTGATACTGTGAACTTACTCGGATCGAAGGTGTTGTCATAATCGGTAGCTCCTTCTGCTTTGTATGAATAGCTTGCACCAAACGTCAGTTTTAGATTGGTTTGTTCAGTTGTCAGTGCAATGTCACCGATAACAAAATCTGCGGGTAGTGTACCGAAAAAGACAACATTGGGACCGGAAGCTCCGTCATAGGCACTCGGATTATTGTTGGGCAATCCACTGGATCTAATGGTCGCTTTCTGACCGGAATATGTTACATTGGCGGCTCCGATACCGGTTTTAGCCCATCCTTCATATGCATCAACATAGGGATAAGGGTTTGTTACGGTAGTACTACCCACTGTTTCGTGATAAATTACTTCTGCCGGCACGATATTACCGCTTGTAATTTTCACCGTTTCTGTCATCAACGGCCCTACTTTATTTGAAATTTGAATATCGATGTTGGCCTCATCGTTGATTCCTTCCGGGATGCTAACTTGAATGGTGGCACTGCCATCGCCTTCAGTTGCGGAGAGAGTAACCCAAGATTTGTCATCTTTCACTGTTGCCGTCCAATGACGGTTGGTTAAGATCTCAAAAGATGCTTGGCTTCCTTCAGCAGGAACACCATCTGTGGTAAAGATCAGACTTGTAGGAGAAACTTCCAGAAAAGGAGCTTCTGTGTCATCATTGTCATCGACACAACTTACAAAAGTTGCTGTGGCAATCAGGAGTATTGTCCCAAAAAACAACTTCAGAAAATTTAGATTCTTCATTGATGTTAAAAAATAAAAGTTAATATTCGTGGCATATAATATATATTTTTTGCCACAATTGAGTAGGCAAAGATATATTATTGAGCTGAATAAACAAAGGTTAGTAATCCTATTTTATATTACATTTTGGTTAATTTTTTGCTGTAAAACATGTAAAAGACTGAGGCAAAGTGACTATTTGATAATGTCTCTCCTGTGATTACTCTATATTGTGTATAACAAATGAAAAAACAAAAGGTTTTTATTTCTTGAAGATGTTCATTACTGCTTGACTTTTTCTGTTTTTTTAGTCATATGGTTGTATTCTTTTATTTTTATTGAAAATAAAGTTTTTGATATAGAAAATAGAAGAGAGTGTCTGAAC
>ERZ791659.966-NODE-966-length-17133-cov-3.65277_pt1 | contig 17133 bp, 26 predicted proteins | sample MGYA00510053_ERZ791659 | MGnify/ENA primary metagenome ERZ791659 (study PRJEB30046, sample SAMN00715192) | human gut metagenome | study: EMG produced TPA metagenomics assembly of the A metagenome-wide association study of gut microbiota in type 2... | reverse complement strand
TATTCTAATTATTCTATTCTTATCTATACTTAATCTATACTATACTAATTATGCTCCCAAAAAGTAACCATGTGACAACCAGTTTGCAACCAAATGAAAATTATATGTTTTTTTGCTGTTCTTCTTTGGATTTTTTATGCACGAGCAATGTTGGCTCAAAATAGATTTCGTAGCAATCATAAGATACGGATATGCCGTATTTCTGTCGGTAGCATTTAAGAGCATCATGGAAAAATTCTTCTGTCACTCCAAGGCATTCAGCCATTTCGTACTCATTTCGGCATCGTTCCTCAAAACATTTCACCAATCCTGAAAGCCCAATTTGTTTATCGTATGCCCAAAGCCTTGCGGTTCGCTCCTGCTTTCGGTTGGAAACATCTGTCTGATCCAGAATATCCCCGACCGTTGTATGATAGTGTCCAAGTTCCTCGGCAAGAACGCAGGCTTTTTTAGTGTATTCTAATTTAGAATCAATAACAACAAAGTTGCCAATGATTCTTCCGTCATAGCATTCCATAGGCATCTCTGCAACTAATATGTTTTCTTTTTCGCATTCTAAGGTTAATTCGTCGTAATTCAAAAACATCACTCCTATTATTAGCTAAGATTCTGTATCTGTCATCATAGCATTGCGTTTGGCAATTTCTTTTTGCATTTGTTCTTGGATTTTGTGTTCTTCAATTTGTTTCGCTTCGCTAGAAGCATTTTTTTTGTCATGTGCTGCGTTTGAAAGTAAATAACTTGGCAACATACCTTGTTCATCATATTTGTTTTTCTGCACCACATTTAAGGTTGAGACCTTTTCTTGAATTATAAATTTTATATAACTGATTATTTTATCATATAAATCAATTATATCATCATATTCAAGTTTATATGTTTCATTGACAGAATTTGTTATTAGAAAATATACTTGTGAAAAATTACATTTCTCACAAGCAGAAAAAAATTTGTCATGGATATTTTTGTCAATAATATCATCGTCAGACAATGGACAATCTATATTTTCGTTACAATGGGAATATTCTTTACACTCCCAATTGTTTTCTGTTAAAATATCATAAATGTATTCTATTTTGTCATTATCTTGTGATTTATCATCAACTAAATCTGTAAGCTTACATTTGAAATATACACACAGCTTTTTCAATTTTGTAGGGTTTGGGATAATCTTTCCCATGCACCATGTATTCAATGTTGTTGGACTCATTCCTAAATCTTTTGCAACTTCTTTTTGTTGTTTTCCGGTAAGATATATAAGGCTATTTAGGTTTTTGGCAAATATTTTTTTTTGCTGTTCTGGAGTATAGTCTTTCATATTTATGCACCTCCTTCATTGCTCAAATTATACTATATATATTCAAAAAACACAACAATAATCCGAAAAAAATGAATTTCAATATTGACAATCCGAAAAAATAGGATTATTATAATTCCAGACCCAACAAGTAGGCACTAAAAAGAAAGGAGAAATATCAAAATGGGATATAATGATGTGAGGGTATCCTTGGAAGCTTGTCGAGTAAATGCACAGATGAAACAAAAAGAATGGGCAGAGAAACTAGGGGTAGCACCGTCTACGATATCTAATTGGGAAAACGGAACAAGTGAACCGAATTTATCTACTTTAAGAAAGATAAGCGAATTATCTGGAATACCAATGGATTTTATTTCTATGCAAAATAAATCCTAAAAAATAGGATTGGAAAGGAGGGCAATAATGAAAGAGATAGTACATATTGGAAATACTGATATTTCCGTAAAGGAATATAGAGGTCAGCGGGTTGTGACATTCAAGGACATTGATGCAGTACATGGAAGACCAGACGGAACTGCAAGAAGAAATTTCAATACCAACAAAAAGAGATTTGTTGTAGGTGAAGATTATTTTGTTGTAGGCTCTGACGAAATTCGTACAAGCCGCATATTTCCTATATCAGACAATGATTTTATGGATAAAACATTGATTACGGAAAGCGGTTATCTGATGTTAGTTAAGTCATTCAATGATGATTTGGCATGGGAAGTGCAAAGACAGTTGGTCTCTTCGTATTTCAAGGTTCGTCAGACTGTAGATGAAAGGTTATCTCCAGAAACAAAAATGTTATTTCAGATGATTAATCAGATTGCAGTTTCTGAAATTAAAGCTAAGGAAGCTAAAGAACTTGCAGAGAAAGCTGTTAAGACAACAGAAGCAATCAAAGATGCAGTAAAACCAATTTTTGATAATTGGAGAGTTGAAATAAATTCAAAGTTTAACAGAATTCAAAAAAATGTAGATCAACCATTTAATGTTCTTAGAGGTGAGATGTACAAAGAACTGGAAGAGCGTGCAGGCTGCAACCTTGATATTCGTCTTAAACATAGACGAGAGAACATGGAGAAAAATGGATGCTCGAAGAGTAGGATTAATAGTTTAAACAAAATGGATGTTATTGAAGAAGAAAAAAAGCTTCGAGAAATCTTTTCAAAGATTGTTTCAGAGTATGAAATTAAATATTGTTCGTAGAAAGAGAGGAAACATGAGATGGAAAATTATGAACTTTTGAGTGAATCTGTTATTAAAAAAGATACCTTATATTTTACAAAAGTATCGTCAGCAGATTGCATCGAGAGAAAATTGTTAGAGCAGGATTCAAGCTATGAGTTAAATGTTGAAAGTATTGACATTCAGATGAAAAATAATACCGTTGTTGACGGAATAAAGTTTACATTTGGTTGTGAAACAGAAAAAGGCTTATGGCAAGATAGGTCAATGTTTTATGTTGATTTAATAGTAAGCGATGTGCTTGGAACATTTATTTCGGACAGGTATTAAAAGGGGCAGCAGTATTTTATCAATAAATTTTTAATCAAACAGGAAAGGAGGGCGGTTATATGTTAATGGATGAAATGACATTAGAAGAGGCGTTGGAGTTACATGCTATTGGATTTGAGATTACTCTGAGAGCAGGACAAGTTGCAGAAATCAAGGAAAGAGAGGATTAGCCATGTTAAATGTGACAAGCGATAAGGGGATTTTTGATATTACCAAAAAGGAAATCACAATTCCATTGTCGGAGTACACGGATTTAATCGCAAAAGAGGCGATGTTGTCTCAAATAAGACATGCAGTCTCTAAGGAATCTGGAGACTACGGAACTATCGGCATTGTCAAAGCAATTTTGCAGATTGATGATCCAGAAGACAAAAAATAGGCCCATAGGTATTGCAGTACCGATGAGCCAAAAACAAAGGACTATAAAAGTCCATCACATACAAGTGCATTGTAGCACGGAAAAGGAGAGATTGCAAAGTGAAGATTTTATTGAAGAAGTTACATATGGAGAACTTCAAGAAAACGAAGGATCAGACGATTGACTTCGGCCATATAACTAAGATCAGCGGGCAGAATGCGGTTGGAAAAAGTACGGTGGCGGATGCGTTTATGTGGTGTTTGTTCAATAAGAACAGCTTAGGAGAAGCTAAGTTTCAGGTGCGCCCATTGGATGCCTTTGGTAACCCGATTGATCATGTGGATATTAAAGTTGTCGTAACGCTAGATGTTGATGGTAGAGAGTTCGAATTATCCAAGACACAGAAACAGAATTGGGTGAAAAAAAGGGGGACTTTAGAAGCAACATTGCAGGGCAATGACAATCTTTATGAAATTGATGGCGTTCCAAAGAAAGAAAAGGATTTCAAAACATTTGTGTCAGACATTATCAATGAAGATCTTTTTCAACTGCTGACGAATCCACAGGCTTTTGTAAGCAAGAAATGGAAAGAGCAGCGTGAAGAACTAATGAAGATGATACCGGGTGTAGATAACGATACAGTGATCGCATCCAACCCAGATGTGTTGTCGGAGTTAAATCTGGCGTTGTCGCTACACACTCCGGAAGATCTGCAGGCTAAAGCTAAAAAGGCATTATCAGAGTACAAGAAAAAGCAGACTGAGATTCCGGCAAGAGTTGATGAGGTCAGAAAGTCCATGACAGATATTGATGTGGCAGAATTGGAGTTGCAGCGTAACAGTTTGAAAGAGCGGATTGCTACTGTAGAAGAATCCGAGGCGAATATGACAGCACAATACGAGGCACACCAGAAAGCGACTGATGATCTGATGGATCTCAAATTTTCTCTTTCGGATGTGGAGCGCAAGGCAAATGAGAGGAATGTTGCAAAAAAGAATTCATTCAGCGATGAATTAGCGCAATATGAAAATGATATCACTTCTTGCAAACGCAGAATGGAAATATGTGATCAGAACATCAGAGATGCCGATGGAACGATTTCGGCTTATGAGAAAAAGCGTGCGGAAATGCACGAAAAGTGGATTGCGGAAAAGGAAAAGGTGTACTCTGACACATTGGCATTTGACGAAAAAGAAACGGTTTGTCCATTGTGTGGGCAAAGCTACCCGGCAGATAAAATTGCACAGATCAAGGCAGAATTTGAAGAGAAAAAGGTTGCATTGAAAGCAAATTGGGAAAAGGAACACACCGATGCATTGGAACGCATTGTAGCAGACGGAAATCGTTATAAAGATTTAATTTCCCGAACGCAGGAAAAAATTGTGGATCTGCGCACCAATCAGGAAAAGATCAAAGTCAATTTGCAAAGTGCAGAAACAGAACGAGACCGAGTGATAAAACTGCTTAAATCTTTACCAGACAAGGTTGATTGCTCAGCAAATGCAGAGTATCAGAAACTGCAGGAACAGATAACACTAAAGGAAGAGTATTTATCTAAAATGAACAGCGGTGCCGAGATTAGACAGCAGTTGAAAATCAAAAAGAATGGTTTGATGGATGAACTAGCTATCGTGGAAAAGCAGATCGCATCAGCAGATAATTCTGCCAAAGAGGAACGCATCGAAGAGTTAGAGGCAGAAATGCGTGAGATTGCTCAAAGTGTGGCAGATGAAGAAAAAATGCTCTATCTGCTGGAGAAGTTCATGAAAGCCAAAATGATGATCCTGTCAAAAATGGTTAATGAGAAATTTGGCATTGTGAATTGGAAGTTGTTTGACAAGCAGGTCAATGGTGCTGTGGTAGAGTGTTGCGAGTGTATGGTCAATGGTGTCCCGTATTCTGCCCTTAATACCGGGCATCGTATTGTAGCTGGATTGGATATTATCCATGCATTGTCTGTTATGCATGATGTGACCGCACCAATTTTTGTGGATAATGCCGAGGCCGTGAATGATTATAACATTCCAGAGATGGAGGGGCAGCTTGTATTGCTGCAGGTGACTGATGACAAAGAATTAAAAGTGGAAAGAGAGGACATGCGGAATGATTAAAGTAACTATTGAAGCGGATGGAGAGGAAAAGAAGATTTTAACAGGAGAAATGCTTAATATGGCAGTATTGGGAGAAGATGGATGTAAAATTGCGATGGTAAGTCAGCCTGCAAAACGAGGAATTAGTTCTAATAATTTTATTCAATCATTGCAGAAGTTAGTGCAATGCTCCATTAAGTCTTTTGCACAGGGGGACAAAACAATGGAGTCCATACTTAAAGTGTGCTTTGCAGAAGCGATGATAGAACGTCCTGATGGTATGAAAGACACTAAGGAAGAGGAGCAGGGCAGTAAAAAGGATGTAGAACATCGTGGACTTGATGTTCTGTTCGAAATTTTGAGAAAGGTGGTTGAAGACTGATGGCGGCAGAGATTGTGGAAAAGAAAGAAACAAAGGTAGCAGTAAAGCATGACACAGAACTTAGCAAAGGGATTTGGGGAAGTTCCGATAACTGGCTAATGGCTGGGCAGATGGCGAAAGCTCTTTCCTGCAGTACGATCGTACCAAAGGATTATCAGGGAAATGAAGCAAATGCATTGGTTGCCATCGACATTGCCAATAGATTACAGACCAGTCCATTGATGGTTATGCAGAACTTGTATGTGATCCAGGGCAGACCGAGCTGGTCGGCGCAGTTCCTGATTGCATCTGTAAATGGAAGTGGCAAGTATGACATGGAATTGCAATATGACGAAAAGAATGACAAAAACGGAAAGCCGTATTCCTGTCAGTGTTGGACGATGAAAGATGGAAGGAAAGTAACTGGTCCGGTCATTGATATGGAAATGGCAAAGGCAGAAGGATGGACTACAAAGAGCATGAGTAAATGGATGACTATGCCGCAGATCATGCTTCGATACAGAGCTGCTTCATTCTTTGCCCGTATGAATTGTCCAGAACTTACACTTGGTTTCTACACACAGGAAGAGGTCATTGACGGAGATTTTAAGGAATATCCGGTGGAAGAGATGCGGCAGAGTGTGGAAGATGAGATAAAGGCAAATGCCAATACAGAGGATTTTGAGGAGGTTGTTCCGAAGCAGGAAGAAGACACTGCTGTAACTGAGACTATAGAGGAAGAAGTTCCGGATTTTATGAAGGGGTAGGTTGCTCATATGAAACTGAAGTGTTTGGGTAGCGGTAGCAGCGGAAACTGTTATCTGCTTATTGCTAGCAATGGAGAAACGCTGATCATAGATCCGGGGATCCCGATCAAAGAAATTAAGAAAGCCTTAAACTGGAATATTTCGTGTGTGGTGGGTGCTGTGTGCACTCATCATCATACGGATCACGCGAAATCTGTTAAGGATCTGGAGCAGATGGGGATCCCGGTGCTTAAGCCATATGAGAGTTCAAAAAAGATAAGCATTGATGGTGCAGGATGGGCGATACAATACTTTGAATTGACGGATAAGAATAGAAGATTTATGCACACAAATGCCGATGGAACAGAATGTACTTGTTATGGATTTTTGATTTCTCATCCGGAGATGGGACGACTGCTATATATCACAGATACGGAGTTGGTCAAGTGGCGCTTTTATGATGTTCATCAGATATTGGTGGAAGCAAATTATTCCAAAAAGATCATACAAGAAGATGATCCGAACTATGAGCATGTATGCCGGGGACACATGGAGCTAGAAACAACATTGGAGTTTCTAAAGGTAAACAAAAGCATGGATCTTCGGAATGTAGTACTGTTGCATCTGAGCGATGATAATTCCGATGCAGAGTTGTTTGCCGCCAGAGCAAAGGAAGTTGTAGGAATGGCAGATGTTTATGTTTCTGACAGGGGAATGGAAATTGAACTGAACAAGGAGCCGTTTTAGGAAAAGAGAGATTGAATGAGAGAAGTATGTGGAAATTGCAAATACAATAAGCGAGACTTTTCTAAGCCACAGAATAGAGGGTATCTAGAGTTTTGCTGTGGAAATGAAGATAGTAGCAATTATGGATTGCCCACAATGTATGACGATAGTTGCGATGATTTTGAAGAAAAGGAGTAGTTAATGAATTGGAAACATATTACAGATGAATTACCGCCTATTGGTATTCCTTTGATAGTAACTGTTAAAGACCATTTGCAGGGGAAAGCTAATGAACTTCGTTATCCAGTGTATTACGAAAGAACAAGAAGTAACAATGGCTATCATTGGAGTTGGAGATATGGAGATTTTGATTATAAATTGTTGCCAGATGTAAATGAGGTTATCGCATGGTCAGCAATTCCAGAACCTTATAGGGAGGATACAGTTGATGGATGACGAAAATCGGTATATTGAAATTGCAAGTCATGCAGTTGGTTTAGACTACAAGAAGCCGTACAAGAGGAATGGGAAACTATTCTATCGTCCTTACAGAAACTATTATGACGCAGGCATTGAGGATTGCGAAATATGGGATTTAATGGTTGATGTAGGCTATGCGAAAAGAAGTCGCAAAGATAGATATGGCGGAAGAATGTATTGGCTCACAAGTAAAGGGCTTGCTTGGCTTGGAGAAAAGCTGAAAATTGAGATTTACGACGAACAAAATTAAGAAAGCGAGGAGAAATCGGTGAACAAAGTAATTTTAATGGGCAGACTGACCCGTGACCCAGAGATCAGATATGCCAATAATGCAAACAGTACCTGCATTGCTAACTATACATTGGCTGTTGACCGCAGGTTCAAGCGTCAGGGTGACGAGCAGACAGCAGATTTTATTCAATGCGTTGCAATGGGTAAAGGTGGAGAGTTTGCGGAGAAGTATCTGCATCAGGGAACCAAGATTGTAGTGGAAGGTCGTATTCAGACCGGAAGCTATACGAATAAGGATGACCAGAAGATTTTCACTACAGAGGTGTGGGTGGAATCTCAGGAGTTTGCGGAGAGTAAGGCAGCGTCTGCGCAGAATGGTAATCAAAATGCGTCTGCGCCAACAAGACCAAATGTGGCACAGAATGATAGCGATGGATTTATGAACATTCCAGATGCCATTGAAGAGGAGTTGCCATTTGCAACCAATTAATGACCGAAATGTCATAAAACTAGGAATCGAATCAGAGCGCTTTGAGATAGTAACAGTTGACACAGCATATGACAAGAAAGGAAAGAGAATATGGAAATCAGTTTACAAGAGTTAGCTGGCGGTGCTTTACAGGAGAAAGTAAATCAGGCGTTTGAAAAGGTTATGCAAAATATGCAGGATCCAAACACGCCGTGGAAAAACAAAAGAAAAATCACCGTTGGGATAACATTTGCACAGAATGAGGATCGCACTGACTGCACCTGTGATATTTCGGTGGATACAAAACTTGCAGCGGTTAAGCCGGTGAGCACCAAATTTTGTACGCAGAAAGATTTGGCAACTGGTGAGATTTATGCCCAGGAATATGGACCGGGAATCAGAGGACAGATGTCTTTCGAAGATGTGGATCAAAACATGGTAGAGATTAATGGAAACATGGTTGATACAGAAACGGGAGAAATCAAAGAAGACGGTGTAATTGATCTTAGAGGAGCAAAGCAGGCATAAAGAAAGAAGGTAGGTAAAAATGATTAAAGAAGCATTACAATATGTCGTTGGTTTAAGCGAACCAACAATCAATGAGATTGATGGAAGACAGTATTCGGATAAGCCGTTAGTTCGCATCGACTATATCCCAAAGGCTAAAGCGATTAAGATGGCTACTCTTAGAAGTTTGGTCGATTATATTAAGTCACAAGCTGACACAATGAGTGACAAGATGATAGTTCATGTAGTGAGTCCAACACAGGTGAATTTATTTTCGAATTTGGATTGTGATCGTAATCGTGAATATATGGTAGAGGTTCATGCGGAACTTCCAGAGTTTCCATTTGATCATTTTATTGGTCACGAAACTTTTCTGATTGGCGTGCAATCGAAGTTTGTTCCTAACACAGATTCAGATTTACTATTGAAATTTGCCGGAACAGTAGAAAGTGGAACGATTACAGATTACGGCGATGATGGTATTTCACAGAAAGCAACAGTAAAAACAGGAGTTGCGTCAAAGGCAGATGCTGTTATCCCGAGCCCGGTCAGGTTGAAACCATATCGTACATTTACCGAAGTGGATCAGCCAGAAAGCGATTTTGTATTTCGCATGAAGGAAGACAAATATGATGGAGTACAGTGTGCGTTATTCGAAGCAGATGGTGGAGCATGGAAATTGCATGCAATGGAATCCATTCAAGAATATCTTGAGGAGCAGTTAAAGGGTGTCGATGGTTTCACAATCATTTCGTAGGCTTACATTGTTCACAGAAAAAGGGGCAGGCTTCTGCCTGCTCCGGTATGATGAAAGGAGAAGCAATGATCATATTGGAAGATATGGGGCAGAAAGAGGAAAAACACACAGTTAAAAATCAATGGTTTTATGAGAACGGTATTGATGTGGTGCGTGTACCGCTGCCGGTGGGAGATTATGTTATAGCAAATGACAAGGCTATAAATGTGTTGGAGCGCAAAGAACAACGCAATATTAAGCCAAAAAAAATGGACTTCTTGGGTACATATTCTACGGCTGTGGACACGAAAGAGAACATAGGTGAGATTGTTAATAACATATGCGGCAAGTCGCATGATCGATTTCGTGATGAATGTATTTTGGCTCAAAATAACGATGTGCAGCTATATATATTAGTAGAAAACGAAGATGGAGTAGCTTGTATTGGAGATTTGTACCGTTGGCAGAATCCGAGATTGTACAGATACAATAAAATTAAATATATGCATGGTCTTGGAAAATGGCAGCACATTAAATTGCCAAAGAGACCTCCGACAAAGGGAGAGACACTCGCAAAGGCGATGCTTACAATGGAACAAGAATATGGTGTGCATTTTCTTTTTTGCCATCCAAATGAGGCAGGAGCAAAGGTAGTTGAATTGTTGGAGGGTGGTTGTGATGATGACAGAAGAACAAAAGCTGTTGGTTGAAAATAACCATAATCTGATTTATTTTATGATCCACAAAATGAATGAATCAGTAGAAGAATATTATGATCTGGCTGCGATTGCACTTTGCAAGGCTGCTATAAGTTATCAATCAGATAACGGATCTTTCTCAAATTATGCCTGCAGATGCATCAGAAACGAAATTCTATTGGATCACAGGGCAAGAATGATGCCCAAGCGTTGGATGAATGAATATTTGATCAGTTATGATGCCCCGTCGGTTGTCCAAAATGAAGATGGGGAAGAGAGCATTCTTCTTGATCAGCTTAAGTCTTTTGAATCTGTGGAAAACGAGGCGTTAAGCAGAATTATGTATTTGGAAGTCGTGGCAGAATTAGGGAAGACAGACAGCAAGGTACTGAAATTTTTTGAAATGGGTCTTAAGCAACGGGAAATCGCTGAAATAATGGGAGTGACTCAGGCAAATGTTTCCAGAGTGAAAAGACGTGTGGAAAAGATGTTATGTTGTGATTGATTGGAGGGACTTTATGGCAAAGCAGCAGTTGATAAACCGGGCAAAATATAAAGATATTAAAAGATATGATCATAATCAGATGGAGCGGTTCGCGCGATCACTGTATGAGAGTGGTTTCAAGGATGGAGCAGTACAGGCAACGGCAACGGAAAAATCCAATACGAGACAGATGGATTTTAATATGTTAAATGAGAGACTTCTTACCATTAAGGGGATAGGAATTGTCAAGGCGGAACAGATTGTAAAGGTCGTGAAAGGGGCGCTGGAAAGTGAGTAGCCGAAGAGCGGCAATGCGCCGTGAAAGAAAGCAGCGAGCAAAAATTGGGAAGAATAAGTCGTCCACTGGCGTAATGCTAAGAGCTGCGGAGCAGGGCAAATTGGACGGTAGAACCATTGCCTTCTGCGTAGCAGCTAATTTGTTGTATGATTTGCACGGATTCCGCAGGCGGCGAATATACAACTTTTTGGAAAAGTGCAATAAGGAAGCCGCAAGATTTGATGATTCTGGATTGCAATTTGTTCTAAAAGTATATGCAGATAGAATTGTTGAAAAATTTAATGATCTGCTTTTGATGGAACAACCTGCGGATGTGGTGGAGCATATCTATTGCAATCAAAGAGATGATTTTTTCATTTCATCGCTGGCACTAATGTTTACTGTCCTAAACGGGGAATATGGCATGGCGTTTAATCAGAAGAAAACAGGAAGGTTGGATGTCATGCTGGAGTACTGTGCAAATGAATACTTGAAATTGCAACTGGATCCGGATGGGCATGATGTGGCATGGTATGTGCGACAGACGAGGGAAAAAACAGGGATTATTATTTGAAAATAAGAAAGGAGTCGGAACTCTGGCCAGAGTAAAGATGCATCGGTTCCTTTCGAAAAGAGATATGATTAATGGAGAATTAATAGTTGATAATTTTGCCGGTGGAGGTGGAGCCAGCACTGGCATAGAGTTGGCAACCGGAAAGAGTGTTGATATAGCTATCAACCATGATCCGGAAGCTATTCGGATGCATAAAGCAAACCATCCAAATACAAAACACTACTGTGAGGATGTATGGCAGGTAGATCCGATAAAGGCGTGCAAAGGGCATCCGGTTGGACTTGCTTGGTTCTCGCCAGACTGTAAACATTTTAGCAAGGCAAAAGGCGGAAAGCCAAAGGATAAATTTATCCGCGGTCTTGCTTGGGTAGCCTGCAGATGGGCGGGACTTGTCCGACCAAGGGTGATTATGCTGGAGAACGTCGAGGAATTTAAGACGTGGGGACCACTAAACAGAGGACATCATCCGATTAAAGCGAAGCAAGGGAAAACTTTTGGAAAGTTTGTGCAGCAGCTTCAGAATTTGGGGTATGAGGTACAATTTCGGGAGCTTGTGGCAGCAGATTATGGCGCACCAACAATGCGCAAGAGATTCTTTATGATTGCCCGGTGTGACGGATATCCAATTATATGGCCGGAGCCGACTCATGCACCCAGAGACAGCGAAGAGGTAAAAGCTGGTCTGTTAAAGCCATATGTCGGGGCATATACGCAGATTGATTTCAGTCGTCCGTGTCCATCTATATTTGACACAGCGCAGGAAATTAAGGAAAAGTATGGAATCCGTGCTGTGCGGCCGCTGGCACCCAAAACGATGGAGCGGATTGCAAGGGGATTGAAAAAGTTTGTTCTGGATAACCCAGAGCCGTTCATCATCCAGTGTAATCACGGTGGAAAGCGTAAACCGAATGATATTCGGGTGCCGATGCCTACCATTACAGGGAAGCATGGTTATGGAATTGTGGAGCCATATATGGTACAGATCGGACAAACTTGTTTTGCAAAAGACAGAAGCAAGGATGTGCGAGAACCACTTACAACGATCGTGAGCAAGAATGAGCATTGTCTTATCAGTCCAACACTGATCCAGTATCATTCGGAGACCGCAAAGGGAGAAGTAAGAGGGCAGAACATAGAGGACCCGATCATGACGGTAGACGGATCAAATAGATATGGACTGGTTACTTCGTTTCTGCATAAATATTATGACGGTGGATATAAAGGAGCCGGGGAAAGTGTTGAAAATCCGTTGCCGACGGTCACGGCATGGGATCATAACAGCGTAGTAACAGCAAATTTAATCCAGATGAATAATCACTGTGATGGAAGAGATATTATTGATCCGCTTCCAACGATTACTGCAGGAGATGGACATTTTGGAGAGGTCAGAGCATTCCTGATTAAATATTATGGGAATGGATCTGCTGAGGATGTCACAGAGCCGCTTGATACAATAACTTCAAGGGGTCGCTTTGGGCTTGTGACAATACAAGGAGTGGACTATCAGATTGTTGATATCGGACTTCGGATGCTGGAACCACGAGAGCTGTATGGGTGTCAGGGATTTCCAGAGGATTATATTATCGACCACGACTTTGAGGGACGCACCTACCCACGAAGCGAGCAGGTGCGAAGATGTGGCAATTCAGTTTGTCCTCCACTACCGGCTGCAATGGTACGCTCCAATCTTCCGGAGCTATGTGTGGCGGAGAGGATGCCGAATATCACTAAAAATAATATTGCTATGGAGAAAAATGGACAGTTAGCATTTGCGTAACAGAAAGGAGCAGGAAATGAGAGTATTGCCTATTTTATTTAATATTGAAATGGTAAAAGCCATTTTGAACGGAAAGAAGACATGTACAAGGCGAATCGTGAAAGGATACATCCCAACTGATGCGGAATTTGGATACACAGCATTTACGCCAAAGGATTCCATATCGTGCCGCGGTATTTTTGAAGCTGACCATCAGGAATATGGCGAGAAATTTTTCAAACTACCGTATCAAAGAGGGGACATATTGTATGTTCGGGAAACATGGGGTAAAGGATATGAAGAAGGGACATATATTTATAAAGCAGATGATAAACTCGCAGATCTTCCGACTTTTAAGGATTCAACAAAGTTGATATATCGTCCATCCATCCACATGCCGAAAGAAGCTGCACGTATTTGGTTGAAGGTAACAAATGTGAGAGTGAAGCGGTTGCAGGAGATTACGGAAGCCGAAGCAATACTTGAAGGAGCGATAGATAATAGAGCATTCATCCATTCTCCAGATAATGAGTATGATCACATACATACCGCAAGAGAACATTTTATTGATATATGGAACTCCACAATTAAGAAATCAGACCTTGATAAATACGGATGGTTAGCAAACCCGTTTGTATGGGTTATAAAATTTGAACGGTGGAAAAAGCCGGGAAAGGAGTAGATACAATAATGATAATTAAAATTAAAGATAATATTGACCTTGAAGAGCTTAGAAAATTCGGATTCAAAAAAGGAATTGAGTGGGCAGAAGCAGGTGAAAGATGTTTAAAGGGAATTGGATATAAGTATCAGCATGAGTGGTGGCATAAATTTTTAATGGATGAAGAGGATGAAACAAAGATTGCATACATTTCTAAAGAATACGATATTCCGAGTGTGCAGATTTCTATTGGAACGGAGAAGAGAGAGATATACATTGAGGTTGCAGTAGAAGGAACTTACAACATTGGAGGCAGTGATCTTGATGTTGTGACAGAAACAATAATGCGATTAACAGAAGCTGGATTTTTGGAAATTAAAGATTAAGAGGTGTATTGGTGTTAGCAGCTGTGCTGAGACCGGCGTATTCGACAGCAATAAAGGTAGAGGAGAATGACAATGGCAGAAAAAAGAATGTTTTCCCGTGAACTGGTGGAAAGTGATCAGTTCTTGGAACTTCCGTTATCCGCACAGGGGCTTTATATGCATATTTGCATGGAGGCGGATGATGATGGCTTTGTGAATAATGCAAACAGGATCCGGAAGGTCGTTGAAGCTTCGCAGGAGGATTATAGGACATTATTTGACAGAGGTTACCTACTACAGATGGCCAATGGCTTGGTGGTTGTGGCACATTGGAAAATATGTAATAGCATTCGAAAAGATCGGTATAAGCCTACTGTACACCAGAGCGAATACAAGAAATTAAAGGTTTGCGACAATGTATATACGTTAAGTTCCGAAAGTGGGAAGTCGGTAGAATCGGTGGATGACATCTCACAGGTTAAGATTGTGGAGAAATTTGATGAATTTTGGAAGGCCTACCCAAGGAAAGAGCATAAGGCAATGGCAGAGCAGGAATATGCCAAATTGATAGTGCAGGGAATTAAAGAGGAAATGTTGATTGCATCGGCCAAGGCATATGCTAGAGCAAAGGATGGACAAGATCCTAAATATTTGAACTGCCCGGATTCGTGGCTGCAGAAATGCATTTATTCGGATTATGAAGTGAAAGAGGAAAAGCCAAAAGGACCGCAACAACCGGAAGAAGAACCGGGAATAGATATGTGGAACGGAGAGGATGAACCGAAAAATGGGGAAACTGTATGAATTTAAGGAAGAGGATGCCTATTCTTTCGCTAGACATGTACATATTCAGGCTAAGGCAAGAGGGCGTGAACTTCAATTTTTTCATTGTCCATACTGTAGAGGCGGCAAAGGTGGCAAGGACAAGGGAACCTTTTCTATCAATTTACAAACTGGACAGTTTAAGTGTCTCAGATCAAGCTGCAGTATTTCCGGCAATATGATCACCTTGGCAAGGGACTTTGATTTTTCATTGGGAATAGAGGTTGATGAATACTATCAGCCTAGAAAACAGTACAGGCGTTTGAAGACGCCTAGCAAGCCTATAGAGCCACTACCTGAATCTGTTGAGTATTTGGAGGGTAGAGGGATTTCGGAGGCAGTAGCAAGACAATATGAGATTACAGTGCATGCAAAGCGGGATGATGTCTTGGTGTTTCCGTTTTTTGATGAAAATGGGAAGCTACAATATGTCAAATATCGAGACACGACCTTTTTCAAGGGAAAAACCTATATAGATAGGGATGGACAGCAGAAGGCAGCTGCAAAGGAATGGATGGAAAAAGATTGCAAGCCGATTTTATTTGGCATGAAACAATGCGGGAAGGATCGCAAGCGGTTGGTGATCTGCGAGGGACAGATGGACAGCCTTTCGGTGGCAGAGGCAGGAATTGGATGTGCAGTAAGTGTACCGGGCGGAATGAATAACTTCCGTTGGATCCCTTATTGTTGGAATTGGGTGTGCGAATTTGAGGAAATTGTGGTTTTTGGCGATTATGAGCGTGATCATATGACATTGCTTGAAGACATTCGTAAGCGATTCCCGAACAAGATCCGCTATGTGCAAGAGGAAGATTATAGGGGATGCAAAGATGCAAATGAAATCTTGCAAAAGTATGGAAAGGATGCTGTAAAGACTGCAGTTGAAAATGCTATTGAACAGCCGGTGAAACAGGTGGTCGAGCTTGCAGATGTTAAACGGCGCGACTTAAAGGATATACCAAAGTTCAAGACAGGATTTCGACAACTTGATTCATTCCTTGGCGGGTATTTTTACGGTGGGCAGCTTATAATTCTCACTGGAAAGCGTGGACAAGGAAAATCCACAGTGGCAAATGAGTTTTGCGTGTCTGCACTGCAGCAGGGTAAGAGTATATTTGCCTATTCCGGAGAGCTACCGGACTGGCAATATAAAAGCTGGATTGATTTTCAAATTGCCGGCCCGCAGAATATTGTGGAAAATACACTACCGGATGGTTCTGTAAAGCGTTTTATCACAAATAGCAATCAGGATCAGATTGAAAATTGGTACCGGGGTAAATTTTACTTATATAGCAATAATGATGTTGAAGATGATGAGCTTGTGGATCTAGTAACGACAATAGAACATTCCGTGATGCAGTATGGCATTGAGTTGGTCATTGTGGACAACCTTATGACGGCGTTAGATGTGGATATGGCTGCAGATGAATATCGCTGTCAAAGCAAGTTCGTAAAAAAGTTGAGTCGGTTAGCGAAGCGGTTGGATGTTGTCGTGATTTTAGTCGCACATCCACGAAAAAACAGCTTTACAAGCGATGAAAACGATGCGGTGAGCGGTTCGGCTGATATAACCAATGCAGCGGATATAGTGATGACATTCAAACGAGATGAAGATACACCGGATCACAATTATTTGTCTCTGAGCAAAAACCGCTGGTTTGGAAATTTGACAAAGAAAGATGGTATTGATCTCTGGTATGATCAAAGATCACGGCGAATCATAGACAGATCCAAGAAAGATTTTTTCTACGAGACTGGTTGGAAGGTCGAACCGGAGCAACAGAATTTTGATGGATTTTTCAATATGCCAGACGATATGGAAAATCCATTTGAGAAATGAGGGAATGCGAATGGCAAAGAAAATAGAAGGAGAAAAGGAATTTTTTGGAGAATGGTATATTTTACTGCAAAAATATGGATTTCCTCCAGATATTCACAACGAATCCAAAGAGGCAGTTCATTTTTGGAATTGTC
>ERZ791659.956-NODE-956-length-17214-cov-4.00763_pt1 | contig 17214 bp, 10 predicted proteins | sample MGYA00510053_ERZ791659 | MGnify/ENA primary metagenome ERZ791659 (study PRJEB30046, sample SAMN00715192) | human gut metagenome | study: EMG produced TPA metagenomics assembly of the A metagenome-wide association study of gut microbiota in type 2... | reverse complement strand
TTCCACATACTGCACACTTTGCCATCGTAAGCACCTCCTTACCTTTATTCCTGATGGTCTCATTTATCCTGTCATTTCTGTCAGTGTTATTAGCACAACATGAACATAATACCAAAAATCAAACAGAAATGCAAGAACAAAATTTAATTTTTTGCTTTTTGCGCTTTTTCCTTTTTGGAAGGAACATATTTGTCCAAAAGATCAGGAACCATATCCAATACTTTTGTAATGCTATCCTGATTTTTTACATTGACAAGCTTCGTCTCACCATTGCGTATCACTAAGATCGCACTCGGCTGGATCTTTCCGCCCATACCTCCGGCACTGTTTTCTTTCTTGCCCGGCTCTGCGAAAGCACCTGCAGCCACACCAAAGCTAACGTCCACCAGTGGCAAAATGATCGTTCCATCATCAAATTTCACGGCATCACCCACAACGGTCTTTCCGGTAATAAATCCTTCCATCCCCTGAAATAAGGATCCTACATTTGCGTTAAAAGAATTGTCTGCCATTTACTTTTCCTCCTTCCACTTCTCCCATTCGTGTAGAAGCTTTCTGCCATCTTTATTTTTTATTATGCGCCACGCAATACAAATTAATGTAATCATGCGGATTCTTCCACGAAATGAAACATTCCCCTCTATGCGTTTCTGCTCAAAATCCGGAATGATCTGTACTCCGTTCCCATACCATGCATAAAAAAGTGCGAGCACTCCCAACAGCTCACCGGTAGAGCACGGATCTCCGGTTCCAAATATTACTTTACCGCGCATACGCCGCGGATGTATTTGTTTCCATAAATGTATCACATTCTCTTTGACGATGCAAATAAATGCTTTTCCCGCATCACTGCGCAAAATATCAACCAGATCCTGCACAGAATGTACTTTTTTCTTAATCTTTCGCACAATCTTTAGTACATTTTGAAGCCAAAGAAACAACTGTCGGATCCCCCGCAGCTTTTTCTCTCTTTCATCAGCCTGCCTAAAAGCCGATCGCTCTTCTCTTTGATCAGTCGTCTGCTTAGAAGCGATCTGCTCTTCTGTCTTGTCAGACTGCTTCTTAGGAACATTCTGCTCTTCTGTCTTATCAGCCGCCTGCTTAGGAACATTCTGCTCTTCTGTCTTATCAGCCGCCTGCTTAGGTGCTATCCGCTTCTCTTGTTCAGGTGCTGTCGGACTCTTCTCCAAGTTCACAGAGAGCGCTTTCTTCTCCTGTTTCGATAATCCCTGTGTTTTTTGAACTGTTTCGGCTGCCTTCTCAGCTTTTCGCTTCTGTGCTTTTGGGGCAGAAGACTTTTTAGAACGGCGTTTTTTATGTGCGCCGTCACTGCGCAGGATCGGCACGCCAAAAACACGGACTTTCCACTGCAGATCCTTTTCAGTGATCAGGATTGGCACACGAAGCACAACACCTAACCATCGAATACTGATCTGTGCTTTTTTATCATCGAACGAGATCTTTCCGCAGTAACGCACTGCCGCAAACAATATCGCCAGTGCCACGATAACAAGTACCGCCAAAAGGATCCCTATCACTTTTGCTATGGTAACCAAAACCAATAATATGATCTTTTCCATCGCCCGGTCTGTCACCTCCCCGTAAAATAAGCACGGATCGCATCGGAATCAACGTTCCCTCGATCACGATAGACATCCGTGATCATTTGCTGCAACAGCTCCACAGCACTGTCATAAGAGGCCGCCAACCCCACTACTTGTACACCGCATTCCTTTTCATAGCGGAACCATAACGTTCTCGACGCATAGATTTCCAGGCTGTTCGCAGGATTACGCCCCAGCACTACACAAAAGCATCCACGCAGCCCCTTTTTCTCGACCCGTTTCCGGTATCGAGCCGGATGTCTGGCCACCTTATCATCGGTATACAACTTCTCATCCCACCAGATCATAACACCTCCGCCTTTCCGCACTGCTACTTATCATACTTCCTCCAACTTTACATACCTATAGTCGCTATCGAACCACATATTGCTTATTATGTCAGCAATATGTGAGCCTAAAGCAATAGTGGGTATGCAAAGTTGGGTGTGATTACCGGATCATTTCGAGGATCAGTTGTTTGGATGCATACTTTTCTGCTTCATCGTCACATTGGTTCAGTGCGTTCATCATGTAGTCTGCGATCTCCTGTGCACTCTTGAAAAAGGTTGGTAATTTTTCCACAGTGGCGGCCATGATGGCACGGCGAAACATACGGCTGCGTCCTTGAAATAACTCTTTCAGCTCACTAAGCAGTTTTTCTGTTTCCTGCTCTGCGATCTCTGCCGTAACGACCCCTGCTGATTCCTGACTCTCCAATGGTGCAAAGACACTGCTCGAATTAAGCTGTGACAAATGATGCAGTTTGATAAAAGCATCACTAAGCCCTGCTTCCTCAATTTCCTCTGCTCGTCCTTCCAATAGTTCATCCAGTGCCGCTTCCGCTACATTAACAGACTGATATAACTTTTCCTGTTGGCCTTCAACCGCAGGAAGCTTCTCGGCAAGCCAATTTAAGCGATCCTCTTCTGTCAAAAGATCCTCCCTCTGCCAAAGATCAATCTCTTTTTCCAAAAAGAGTGCATTGATGCCTCGGATCACATCATCTACTACCGTCATTTTCTCTTCATCAACACAATAAGGTTCTGTCACCACTAACGTATACACACCATTGATAATCTGTCCAATCTGCATATACAGATCAGATAGATCATTGAGCTTTGAAGCACTGACTCGTACTTTTTCTGCGTACAATTCATATAATGTGCGATCCATATGCTCGTAGTCTGCTTCCATCAATTCCTGAAGCACACCGGCAAATTCCGTAAAATACTGTTCCTGTGCAGGATGCTTATACAACATGGCACTGGTACGGAACATATACAAAAATCCCTCCAATGATTCTATCTCACTGCCCTTATAAACGGAAATGCAGTTTTTGATCAGATCAAAATAATGAGAACGGGTCATTCGCATCGGAAGCTGTCCCAGTACCACGCGTAAATTATCATTGATCGTCACATTATCATTTGAACCAAAGATAAAATTCATAACCTCCTGTGCAAATGCAGTGTCTTCCGGCAAAACTTCTTTCTCATCAAACCGATATTGAATACGGTTTAAAATATATTCATATACGACAAAGCAGTCCACATATCCGGTCAACACCTGCATACGGTCGATCACTTCCGTACGCATTGCTAAAATATGATCGACCAACTGTTTTCTCTGTGTATCATCCAATGTATCAGACATCGCCTGTCCCACTGTCTCATTCAAAGAAGTGATCATTTCCTTTGCCATCGCAATATATGGGTTGATATCTTCTGTGACCACCTCGTAAAACATGTAATATTCCATCATCAATTTGATCCTTGTATATCCATCATGAAGGATCATGCTCTGTTTCAGATACTCTGGTAACAGATCCCCAACTTCTTTATTACTATGTAATTTATTGACACACTCTCGTAACTTATTGCTCATATTTTTACCTTTCTATTCCGTGATGACCTGACATCCATATTCTGTCAGGTCATCAAATTTATGACTTTTTTACCACCCTGTTCCTGATCAAATTACCAAGTCTGTAACAATACCCAACTATCAAACCATTTCAAATACTTGGTTGCAAATGCCGGATCGATCGCAAGCCCGGACAACACCGGATAAAATAGGATAAATAACCCGATCGCACAGGCAACATAGACATAGATCGCCGGTTTGATCTTTGGTTTCCATTGTGCCAGCTTAAAGAAACTGTATCCCACCATAGCGGCAACGAAAGGTACGCTTGGAAAATAATGATAAATAAATACCACACGGCTTACCAAGAACCAAGGTGCATACTGTGACAGATACCCGATCAGCAAAAATCCAGCCTTGCGGTCTTTCTCTTTCCACAGCAGATACAGCATATAAAACGCTGCCGGAATGCCGGCCCACCAAACAAGTGGATTACCAAAGGCACTGATACCCTCACGCAGATTGCCAATCGTTCCGGAATAATACCAGATCGGTCTTGTCATGATCGGCCACTCATACCATTTGGAAGAATACGGATGATCCGCTTTCAAAGCAGAATGATAATCGAACATCGTTTTCTGTGCATTGATCACGCGCGTCAATAAGTTATGGTCTGTTCCATCATTAAATGGAATATAAGACAATATATAAATGATCGCCGGAACTGCCACAAAAAAGACGCAACAGAATCCAATCGTCTTCCAAAAATAACTGCTAAAATTATCAATAATATACGCATGTGAAATACCATTCGTCTGACCGCGTGGTGTCTTGCAGGCAATGACATATTCACGATATCTGCGATACATATGCAGGAAGAACAATATACACAGACCTACCGAGGAATAAATTCCGGTCCACTTACTGGCCCAGCTAAGCCCCATTGCAACACCGCAAAGTCCAAGCGGTATGAATGTCTTTTGCAGCTTTGTGTCGTAAAAACTCTTCTGCAGATAGCAGTACATGAAGTAATACGACAACATAATAAACAGTGTAACAAACACATCAATCGTCGCTATTCTTGTCTGCACGAAATGCATAAAGTCAAACGCAAACAATAACGTTGTCACAATGCTGATCCATTCCTTGTTGAAGAAACGTTTGGCAAACAAATAAATGATCGGAACCATAAATACTCCGAATAAGGTTCCCATAAAACGCCATCCGAATGGATTCATTCCAAACATGAGTACACCACAGGCGATGAATATTTTACCAAGTGGCGGATGCGTGTTTTCATAACAGTACAGCTTATGTATCATCTCGTATGCCGTACGTCCATGATAGATCTCATCAAAGTACGTACCGTTCATTGCACTGGCACGTCCCTCAAATTCATCCTGCTCATCAAACAAAGTCTTATACTCATCTCGATTCACAGGCTCCAATTTTTTGCCATTGCTATCCAAGAACACAAGCTCTAACAGACTATCCTCGTAATTATCCTCCGTCGGAGAAATTTTGACATATCTTGCCTGAACATTCAATGTAAGACTGTTCCAGCAAAATACAGAACCTGCATCCCAATAGCTCTGCGTATTACCATTGTCATCTGTAACACCGGTCGAAAATGTTGTATAACCGGAATCCTTATTGTTACTGTATTCAATGTTATAGTGCGGATTATTTTCATACCCCAGATAATCCCATAACTGTGAAATGTTGGTAGTTTCACCAAAATCAAGAACGATTGCTCCTTCTTTCACAGCAGAATATGCTGTTTCCGGCGCCGACATATTCCCCAGACGCGCAAATGCTACCACTGCGTAGATCAATGTGATCACTGCCATTGCGATCCAGTCAACTTTCGTCATCTTGCTGAGCGTTACAGAACGGGCGATCTTGCCCTCTGATTCCTTTTTGCTTACATTGTTACGTGCATTATTCGCACGCGTATTCTTACGTCCTGCCTGTGCAGTCCGTCCGGTCGAAGTACGCGCGATCTCACCCTCTGACAAATAACCGTTAAAGCATGTCAACGCTACATATACCATGTAGCCAAATACGATCACCATACCGGCTGCAATTGCTAAGGTCACCGGTTCCTTGGCGTTGAAATTATTCAGATCATACACAAACTCAACATGTGCCATATTGAAAAATGCCATTCCTGACAACCCGGTAAATAAATAGGCAATCTCACGTTTCGGACGCATCGCGAATGCAAACAACAGCATAATGATCGCCGGATACACATAACGCTCATGCATGCGAACTGACAACAAAAACATTCCTGTTACGATAAATGCCCCGACAAAATAGTAACGTGCCGGATTATTTTTTGCACGAAAATGAAGCCAGGTAGCTGCTGCCACAATCAAAATAATAAAAATGGTTCCCCAAGTCTGATACGTGATACCCATAAAGTGTTTCGTCTGGTCGGCCCAGTTTTGTCCAAACAATGTCCATATGTTATAAGCATTTACACTGGCAAATTTGTAAGATGCCAATGTCTCCGTATACTGTGATAACGCATCCTTAAAGCCGAACGGGAGCATCAGCAAGGCGATCATCGCAATCGCAGCCAAACCAAGCCCCAGATTCTTCCAAAAATTCTTCCAGTCAAAGCCGTCTAAAAACACCTGATCGATAATGCCATAGATCAATACCGGTGTAAAAATAAGAGACTGCGGTTTTACCAATACTGCAACCGCAAATACAAAATACGACGGGATCAGCTTACGCTCTGTCACCAAATAAATCATTAATACAACGAAAAAGGTAAATACTGCATCTGTCTGTCCCCAGATTGCTCCATCGAGCAGTACCGCCGGTGCAAACAGATAGATTGCTGTTAAAATTCCCGCACCCTTCTGCGTCCAACGCTTTCCGGCAATGCGAAACAGCAGGTAAGCCGTGGCCAGATCGGCAATGATCGCCGGTGTCTTAGTAAGCATCACGCTAAGCGTAGAATTCCAAGCCACCCCAAGTACATGACGGATCGCACCGACCATATACAAAATATACATATATCCAGGTGGATAGTCCGTAAAAGAATCTGAAGAATAAAAATTACCAATCCCATCCTTAAAGACCATGTCCCCCCAAGCGATAAAACAGTTCATATCCGTTTCATTGCCAAAATATTTTGCTGCCGCAATATAGCGACCGATCAAGGCGCCCGCCATGATCACCATAAAAAGAATACCCGTCTCCGGAACCTCCTGTACCTGGTATTTCTTCTTCTTTCCTTTTGTTGCCACTTTAACGCGCTCACACGAATCCATTGCAACAAAGCCATAGATCGTTGCGGCCGCAGCCAAAATAGCAATAACTGTAATTGCTGTCATTTCAACCTTCCTCCTAAATAATTACATGTATTTTTTGACATGCTGATGTGTAAATAAATGATCCGCACAATATTCATAATTGCCCTCACATTTGGAGCAGTAACGAAATTCCAGATCCGGAAATTCCTCCTGAGTCCTGCCACAAATTGCACAGCGATGCACAATACGCTGTCCGGCACCCGCTGCTTTCATCTTCTTCTTAAAACCTCTTCGTCTCCTCTGCTCTCCATATGACATCCGCTTGTAATCCCGCGTCAGGAAGAAGAACAGTAAGAAGTTCCCCATTGCTACGATAACCGCAAACGCCTGACTAATATGCATCCAGCCATACGCCTGTGCCTGTGCTCCATACACGGCTGTCATTCCCATCATGCGAAAACCTGCCACAAAATTGCCCACTATCAAATAGCACATATAAATCGCATCCAATAGCGCAAGCCATTTTACTTTGATCGGAAGCACAAAATACAAAAGTAACTCCGTGTCCGGCTGGATCAGTGCAAAAGCAAAGAACATCGCCCAGTAAACATACTGAAAACCGGAATCATAAATTGCAATATGAAACGGACTTAAATACAGGATTAGTGCTGCAATAATATTTAACAGATAACCACTAAAGAAATACATGTTAAACCGAAACGTTCCCCAGGCCCGTTCCAAAGATCGTCCAAACAAGAAAAACAGATTAACCTGGATCACCAAAAACAACACGCTGAGTACAAAGGACGTGCTGCCGCTAAAGCCATACGGTTCCAGCAAATACGTAAACAATCTCCAGACTTGTCCATGCGCCACCTTGCTCATATCCAGACAAAGCCAGTTATAATAAATATCAAACGGTATTATCCCAAAATTTGTCAGCATCTCTAACAAAGCACCGAGACAATATGCACCAACTACGTAACGTGTCAAGTCAGGGATCGCATACTTTCCAAATTTGCGTTCCATCTTATTTAACCATTGTATCATATACTTGTCCTTTCTATGCCTGATATTTTCAGGTATTTTCCCTGCAAAAGCCCATCTGTTCACAGGATATTTTACATGCAATTCAAAAATGTACTACAGCGTATTTTTACAGCAATCGAAAAGAACGCCATAGTACATTTCATTATAGTGTGACGCGTATTCTTTGTCAATTGGATTCCCCGTCCGCAAGCGGGTGTATCCTGCGACAAAATATACTATTTACAACAGGCTGCATCTCTGCTATTTACGATATGCAATACCTGGCAGCAGCATGACGTCCTCTGGCTCATTCTGCTCCAAAAAATCATTCAGCGAAACGTTCATTCTCTGTAAGAAAGACTGCAGGGAATCTCCCTGCTCGGTCACATACCTGTCATCATAGGGAACTGTCGTGTCAAACTCCCGCGTCATTTCATGGGATTGTCTCTCCTGATCTTCTTCGGAACGGTCAGCATCAACGGAAGTCTCTGCGATATTTTCCTGCACGTCCGGTGTCATCTCCTCCTGTTCGTTACCCATCCGCGGCATGATCAGATTTATATTGCATCCATCTGCTTTCTTTCCCGGAATGCAAACAGTATCACCCGGCTGTAGATTATATACATCTACATAAGGATTGGCACGTAACATCACTTCCAGCGGGACATGATATCTTCGGCTCAAAGCGTACAGTGTATCTCCTTTCTTTATCATATGCATATGTCCATTACAATACTCATGATTCATGGTGTATTCACCTTATGCCTTTATTTGCTACAGTATATTCTGCTTTCCGTGAAATGGTGACTCTACTCGCAGCCGCGGATCCGGATCTCACTCTACAAAAGCAAAAAATGTTTATTGCATTCCTCTCATAATAGCATTATAATAGGAAAATGCGGCGAATTTTTGTGCCTCGCAAAGCATGCACAAACTCATAATTTATCGTTGCTGACATACCATTAGAAACTAAGAGTAATACAAGATACTAGATGGAGGGTATTTATGAAATTACACATGAATACATTGGGAATCGATATCGGTTCCACAACCGTAAAAATTGCGCTGTTAAATAAAGATGGCGAGATTATTTTTTCCGATTATCAACGGCACTATGCCAACATCCAGGAAACTCTTGCTGCTATTATTGAAAAAGCCTATGATGAATTTGGTGATCTGCCGGTTGCTCCGGTCATTACCGGATCCGGTGGACTGACGCTGTCCAAATATCTGAACGTTCCTTTCGTACAGGAGGTAGTAGCAGTTGCAACATCACTCAAAGATTACGCCCCTCACACCGATGTCGCCATCGAATTAGGCGGGGAAGACGCTAAAATCATATATTTTACCGGTGGTATCGACCAGCGTATGAACGGAATCTGCGCCGGTGGTACCGGGTCCTTTATTGACCAAATGGCTACCTTATTAAAAACGGATGCCAGCGGATTAAATGAATATGCTAAAAATTATAAAGCAATTTACCCAATCGCAGCTCGATGCGGCGTATTTGCCAAAACGGATATTCAACCTCTGATCAACGAAGGTGCAACCAAAGAAGATCTCTCAGCCTCTATTTTTCAGGCAGTGGTCAATCAGACGATCAGTGGTCTTGCCTGTGGCAAACCGATTCGCGGTAATGTTGCATTCTTAGGCGGTCCGCTTCATTTCCTGACCGAATTAAAGCAGGCATTTATCCGTACTCTTGGTCTGGAAGGCGACCAGATCATCGCTCCGGAACATTCTCATCTGTTTGCAGCCTCCGGTGCAGCAATGAACGCCAAGGAAGAAGATATGTCAAGCCTTGGTAAATTACACACCGATCTTTCCCAAGAGATCAAGATGGAATTTGAAGTAACCCGTATGGAGCCTCTTTTTAAGGATCAGGCAGAATACGATGATTTCTTGCAAAAGCATTCGCAAAATGATGTAAAGAAAGGCGATTTTGCAAGTTATTCGGGCGATTTATTCTTAGGGATCGATGCCGGTTCTACTACAACAAAGGTAGCTGTGATCGGCGAAGACGGTTCCCTGCTGTACTCATTTTACAGCAACAACAACGGAAGCCCGCTGAAAACAGCGATCAAGGCGATCAAAGATATTTACAGTAAAATGCCGGCTGGAGCACAGATCGTTCGATCCTGCTCTACCGGATATGGCGAAGCACTGTTAAAGGCTGCGCTCCTTTTGGACGAGGGTGAAGTAGAAACGGTAGCACACTACAATGCTGCTGCGTTCTTTGAACCGGAAGTAGACTGTATCTTGGATATCGGTGGTCAGGATATGAAATGCATCAAGATCAAAAACCACTCCGTTGATAAAGTTCAGTTAAACGAGGCTTGTTCCTCCGGCTGTGGTTCCTTTATCGAAACCTTTGCAAAATCTCTCAATTACGAGGTCGCTGATTTTGCGAAAGTTGCGTTGTTTGCCGAGAATCCGATCGATCTTGGATCCCGCTGTACCGTATTTATGAATTCCAAAGTAAAGCAGGCTCAGAAGGAAGGTGCCAGCGTTGCAGATATTTCTGCCGGACTTGCTTATTCCGTTATTAAAAATGCTTTGTTAAAAGTGATCAAGCTGACTGATCCAAAAGATCTCGGTGAAAAAGTCGTTGTTCAAGGTGGTACTTTCTATAACGATGCGGTACTGCGAAGCTTTGAGCGCATTTCCGGCTGCAAAGCCGTACGTCCGGATATCGCCGGTATCATGGGTGCGTTTGGTGCCGCACTCATTGCCAGAGATCATTATAACGGACAGGAAAGCACGATGCTCACGATCGACCAGATCAACGAGCTTCGTTTCGAAACGTCCATGTCTCGCTGCAAGGGCTGTACCAACCACTGCCTCCTCACGATCAATCGTTTTACCGGCGGCAGACAGTTTATTTCCGGCAACCGTTGTGAACGTGGTATTGGCGGTCAGAAAAACAAGAAGAATATTCCAAACCTTTTTGAATACAAGAACAAACGACTCTTCGCTCACTATAAACCATTGGATGAAGAGCACGCCGTGCGCGGTACGGTCGGTATTCCACGTGTACTGAATATGTACGAAAATTATCCGTTTTGGTTTACCTTCTTTACCGAACTTGGCTATCGTGTGGTACTCTCTCCGGAGTCCAGCCGCAAAATCTATGAACTGGGTATTGAGTCCATTCCAAGCGAATCCGAATGTTATCCGGCAAAACTTGCGCATGGGCACGTATCTTGGCTGATCAAGCAGGGACTCGATTACATTTTCTATCCTTGCGTGCCATATGAACGCTGTGAGGTAGAGGGTGCCGGCAACCATTACAACTGCCCGATCGTCACCTCTTATGGTGAAAACATCAAAAATAATGTCGAAGAACTGCAGGATGGCAAGATCAAATATCAAAACCCGTTCCTGTCGTTTGAAAGTGAAAAAATATTAACAAAACGTCTGGTAGAATACTTCACGGAAGAAAACGGCATTTCCAAAGAGGAAATCCGCCGTGCGGCTGCTGCAGGATGGAAAGAAATGCAGCATGTACGTGATGATATGTCCGCCAAAGGACGAGAAGTACTCGCTTATATGGAAGAAAACGGCTGCCACGGTATCGTGCTCGCCGGTAGACCATATCACACCGATCCGGAGATCAATCACGGTATTCCGGAACTGATCACCTCTTTCGGTGTTGCCGTATTGACTGAAGACAGTGTATCCGAACTCGGCAACGTAGATCGTCCTACGATCGTTATGGATCAGTGGATGTATCATTCCCGTCTGTACAAAGCGGCCTCTTATGTAGCAACCCGTTCCGACTTAGATCTGATCCAGCTCAACTCATTCGGCTGCGGACTGGATGCGGTAACAACCGATCAGGTCAGCGATATACTGACGCTGCAGAATAAGATTTATACAGTATTAAAGATTGACGAAGTTAATAACTTAGGTGCTGCACGTATTCGTATCCGCTCTCTGCTCGCCGCTGTTCGTGAACGCGAGCGCAAGCAGATCAAACCGGTCAAAAAAGATACTGCACACCACCGCGTAGTCTTTACAGAACAAATGCGTAAAGATTATACGATCCTTGTTCCACAGATGTCTCCGATCCATTTCGATATTCTCGAACCGGCACTGGCATCCTGCGGATACAATTTGGAAGTATTACCTAGCACCGGCGAGTGCCTGGATTACGGATTAAAGTATGTAAACAACGATGCATGTTATCCATCCCTGCTCGTTGTCGGACAGTTTATGCAGGCATTGCTTTCCGGCAAATATGATCTTAACAAAGTAGCGTTGATCATTACGCAGACCGGTGGTGGATGTCGTGCAACTAACTATATCGGATTTATCCGTCGTGCTTTGGAAAAAGCAGGCATGGAGCAGATTCCTGTCATTTCCATGAGCGCCGGCATTGAAAAGAATCCGGGATTAGACATCAACTACAAGATGGCTGACCGTGCATTACAGGCATTGATCTACGGCGATGTATTTATGCGTGTCCTCTACAAAACACGTCCTTATGAGGCAGTTCCGGGATCTGCCAATGCATTGCATGAAAAATGGTTGAAGATCGCACAAAAATCCGTTCAAAACGGAAAACACAGCGAATTTAAGAAAAATATCCGCGGCATTGTGAAAGAATTTGATGAACTTCCATTGCTGGATGTAAAGAAACCGCGTGTTGGTATTGTCGGCGAGATTTTAGTTAAATTCCTTCCACTTGCCAATAACTTCTTAGTCGAATTATTGGAATCTGAAGGTGCCGAGGCAGTATGTCCGGATCTGATCGATTTCTTTATGTACAGTCTTTACAATGCAAACTTTAAGGCGGATTATTTAGGCAAAAAGAAATCCAGTGCTTTGATCAACAACGCTGCAATCCGTTTTATTGAACATTATCGCAAGACGATGCACGATGCCCTGACAGAGAGTAAACGCTTTGACCCACCGGTTCCAATCGCCAAACTTGCAGAATATGCTTCACCGATTGTTTCCTGTGGTAACCAGACCGGTGAGGGTTGGTTCTTAACCGGTGAGATGATCGAATTGATCCATTCCGGTGTTCCAAATATTGTTTGTACACAGCCTTTTGGCTGTCTGCCAAACCACGTTGTCGGCAAAGGTGTTATCAAAGAATTACGTCACTGCTATCCGGATTCCAATATTGTTGCTGTTGATTACGATCCGGGTGCCAGCGAAGTGAACCAGTTAAACCGAATCAAATTGATGCTCTCAACAGCCGCAAAAAACTTGAAACAATCTGAGAAAGAGTAGTTTCCTATAAAGTAACAAAAGAGGCATGTATGAATACAATTCATACATGCCTCTTTATAGTGTGATGTTACCAAGAATTGCTTTAGCAATTCTTGCAAAGCAAAGCGCTGGCTTTGCTTTATTTCACTCGTCTATTCCTTAAAATAGTCTGCATTAAATGTCTTTTCATCGGACATTTTCTGCTCTGGCGTTTCCGGATGCCAAGGTGTCTGCCCCGGTGCTACGCCCATATTTTCATAGCCTTCTGTACTCTTACCAAACTGCGCTTCTTCCTGCGGTCTGGCAAAAGCCTCCTGATCGCTGTTATATGATGAACCATTGTAACTCTGTTCATTTCCATTATATTGCGAACCGGCGTAATCCTGCTCTTCTCTGCCATACTGTGGACCTGCATAACTCTGCTCATTTCCGTTGTACTGTGAACCTGCATAATCCTGCTGATTTCCGTTATACTGTGGACCTGCATAATTCTGTCCGCTCGGCATATCGTTATTATAATTCTCTCCGACCGGCCGGAATCCTTCCCATTCCACGATCTTGCCCTGTTTGTTCAAGTTGTACACCAAATAGGCAATACCAAGACCAAGTACAAGCGTCACGCCAAGACCACCTTCTAAGCCAAAGCCTGCACCGTTGATCAAACCATGTCCCTTCACGTTGCTGCTGTTTAAGATTGCCGGCTGTAGAGAATTACCGCTGACCTGAATGCCATAAATATTCCCCTGTGCAAAATTCCACAAACTGTGGAACGCACCAACAACCCAGATATTTTCACATTTTACCAACAACAGTGCTGCGAAAATACCAAACAGGAATAAGTTAAATACCGCAAGTGGCGTCAAGCCGGAATTGGCACCATGTAACATAGCAAAGAACAGTGCACTGAGCACTGCCGAATACACGACGGAATGTCTTCTCGACAACGATACAAACAGATAGCCGCGGCAAAGCACCTCTTCTGCCATGCCCTGTACCAAATATCCAACAAGGTAACCAAGAATCCCCAGAGGTGCCATATTGGTCACCAATCCTTCTACATGAATACTTCCTGTTAGAACACAGATCAAATATGCTACGCTAAAAAATAGTGCTCCAGCCACAGCACCCTTCAAATACTGTGGAACCATTCCCTTCTTACGAAATCCTAATGTACGGATCTTTCTCTTCTCCAAAAAACGGCAATAGACAAAAACAACCGCAATCATCAGGATTTCTAATAAAAGTGTTGCAATGGTCATCCAATCCGGCAAATGGAGTGCATAGTCCTGCATTTTCTGCATATATTGCAGCGAATCCATCGATCCGTCCGCGACAGACTGTGCCGTTTTCATAAACTCCGGATCACTCACGAAATAACCGATCATTAAAGGAATCGTACCAATGGACATTGCGATCGAACTGACCACAAAGACTACAATCGCGATCAATATCTCAAGCACGGCGATAAACCCTCTCCGTCCTCGCATCGCTTCCAGCATAAACTCCGGTTTCTTGATATCTTTCATAAACTCCTCCTAATTCTTGTTACAATACCCCTCTCAGATGATATCTTACTCTTCCAACAAGTTTTCCATGCTCTTCAGACTGATCAATATGGTCGACGTATTGTGTAATAATGCCGACATTGTTGGCTGAAGTACACCACCAACGCCGAACAAAATAAGTGCTGTATTAAATCCTACAATAACTTTATAATTTCTGTCAATACGCTTCATCAAAGCATTGCTGATTTTCTTGAGTGTAATGATCTCACGCAAGTCATCTGCTGCGATCGTAACATCTGCAATCTCTCTGGCAATTTCCGCGCCATCACTGATCGCAATGCCTACATCAGCCGCCGACAATGCCGGAGAATCATTAATCCCATCACCAACCATGATAACCTTATGTCCTGCTTTCTTTTCCTGCTCCACAAAATTAGCCTTATCCTCCGGAAGCACTTCCGAATAATACGCATCAACACCAGCCTTTTGAGCAATATTAGCAGCAATGCGGTCACTGTCACCAGTCATCATCACAACCTTATGAATACCAAGATGTTTTAATTCACGGATCACCTCAGCTGTCTCAACTCGCAGTGGATCTTCGATACAGATCACGGCAACCAATTTGCCATCCATCGCCATGTACAAATGAGAATATTGCTCCGGAAGCTGCTCAAACTGTTCCTTCTTATCCTCCGGAACGACAGCGCCCTCATCTTCAAAGACAAAATGATGACTTCCGATAATGATCTTCTTGTCATTGATCGTAGAGGAAATACCATGTGCCACGATATATTCTACTTTCGTGTGCAGTTCTTCATGAACAAGACCGCGTTTCATTGCCTCAACAACAACTGCCGTTGCCATAGAATGTGGGAAATGCTCTTCTAAACAGGCTGCAATACGAAGCAGCTCATCAGGGCTTCTATCGTCAAACGGAATCACCTCAACTACCGTAGGCTGTGCCTTAGTGAGCGTTCCTGTCTTATCAAACACGATCGTATCGGCTTCCGCAACTGCCTCTAAGAATTTACCGCCTTTCACAGTAATATCATGTGCACTGGATTCACGGATCGCCGACAGTACCGACAACGGCATTGCCAATTTCAATGCACAGGAAAAATCAACCATCAATACTGACAACGCTTTCACAGTATTACGTGTCAATGCCAACGTAAGACCGGTACCCAAAAACGTATATGGTACCAGTCGGTCAGCTAAGTGCTCCGCTTTGCCTTCCAAGGACGACTTAAGCTTCTCGGAATCCTCGATCATCGTCATGATCTTTTCGTATTTGCTGGATCCGGTACCTTCTTTGACCAAAAGAGTAATCTCTCCTTCTTCAACAACGGTACCCGCATAAACAGGACTTTCTGCCGCCTTACGCACCGGCAGCGACTCTCCGGTAAGCGATGCCTGATTGACTAACGCTTCTCCCTCCATCACAATACCATCAAACGGAATAACAGCTCCCATATGTACACGAATCCGGTCGCCCTCCTTAATCTGCGCAGCTGACACCTGCACTTCCGTATCATCGGTAACAAGCCATACTTTATCAATATTGAGGGACAGACTTCGTGCCAGATCTCCGACTGATTTTTTATGCGTCCATTCCTCTAAGATCTCACCCATACTAAGTAAAAACATGACAGCGCCCGCCGTCTTATAATCACCTCGTATTAAAGACACACTGATCGCCGTTGCATCCAACACCGGTACTTCTATTTTTCTTTTAGCCAAAGTCTTAACACCCTGCACAATATATTTGACCGATCTCACAGTAGCGATCCCGGCCCGTAACGGTGCCGGCAAAAATATCTTGTTTACAAAATGTACTACCGTCTGATCAACCAATTTATCCCAATAAAAACGATTCATTTCCCGGCCTGAATTTTTGAGATACACCTCCGGCACTTCCACCTTATCATAAGAAAACTGTCCTAATGCCGTAATAATATGTTTACGGCTTCCTATATAACAGATCGTAACGTCCATCGTACGTTCCTGTACCTTGACCGCCGTTACATCTTTCATCTGCTCAAATTGATATTGCAACGTGTCTGCCTGCGCAAAACTCATTGCTTTTCCGATCAGATGTACTCGAATACGACCTCTTATCTCATGTTTAATGACAAACTTCATAATTATTCATGCCTTTCTAACCATTGAAACCGGTATTCTAATTAAAACGCTGTCCGGGCATCTCTGCACAGAGCACACCCGGACAATAAACGACAAAACACCTGTAGACAGCGACCCCGTCCACAGGTGCAGCGTTAATTATTCTTCTGTTGTTTCCGCTTCTACAGTCTCTTCCTCACCAAGAACCTCTTCTGCTTCCGCACGGTCCTCATTGATCTGCTGTGCCTCTGCATAAATATCCTCGGCATTCTCCTGCACTTTCGTTGCTGTCTTTAATACACACTCCTTAGCACGAAGAACGGCTGCTGTACAATTTGTATAAAGCTTCTTTGCATCTTTGCTGGATAATACTTTGATACCTGCAGTACCAAATGCTACACCGGCTGCAAACACTCCTAATTTTTTACCATTCACTTTTTTTAAACAATCTAACATATGCTTCCTCCATTTCCGAAGCATCACAAAACCGTGCGCTTCTGCTATAATCTATTGTAGAGAATTCTCAAAAAAGTATTATACATTACGATTTTTTGAATTTCCAGCCAAAAGCGGTCTTATTGATATATTTTTTTTATTAGA
>ERZ791659.943-NODE-943-length-17430-cov-2.00599_pt1 | contig 17430 bp, 6 predicted proteins | sample MGYA00510053_ERZ791659 | MGnify/ENA primary metagenome ERZ791659 (study PRJEB30046, sample SAMN00715192) | human gut metagenome | study: EMG produced TPA metagenomics assembly of the A metagenome-wide association study of gut microbiota in type 2... | reverse complement strand
TCCCCGAAATATGTTGGCATTTAGATGCTTTTTCCAAAAAGGTGAGTATGTATAGAAATGTGCAATTGAACGATGTGAATAGAACTGTTTGGTGTAGTTTTCTGGCGTTGAAAGAAAAAGGGAATTCGCGTTTAGGCCTTTCATTTGAGAAAGGCAATAGTGAAAAACTATTTGTTGCAGTCAAACAGACGCAGGAGCCGCAGTTGGTTGTGGTGCGTATCGATTTTTCTGAAAAGGCTGATAAGGCATATGTTTTTTATAGCCCTACCGCAGCTTCTGTTCCTGATTTGGAAAATGCCGAGTATACTTTATCGGATAAATTTGATTTTGACCGCATTAGAATCATAGCAGAAAAAGGGAGCAAAGGGATTTTTAGCGATGTCTCTTTGGGTGAGAATTATCAGGATGTAGTACATCCTAATGTCTTACAAGTTGTAGCCAAGGAAGGACAACCACAAACAGTTCTTTCCTGGGAAAAGAAACAGCAGGCTTTATGGATTCAGACTTCGGGCGGAACTTTGTATTTGCAACCCTATAATATAGGAAGTGTACATGTGATGTTCGGCTCTGAGAATGAAATAAAAGAATATAAGAGTTTTGCCGTAACGCAACAGGCAAAGGTGGCAGAGTTTAAAGTGGAGGATACTCAGGAAGATATTGTATTACGTTCTTCCCGTTTAGTTGTTACTGTGAATAAGAATAAAGGGTATATCAGTCTACTTGATGAGTCTGGAAAAATTTTACTGAAAGAGTTTCCGGAAAAAGCGAGAATGAATATGTGTGGAGATTCTGTCAATGCATATTGTAAGTTCCAGTTACGAGATGAAGAGGCTTTATATGGTTTGGGGCAGTTCAGAGATAACTTAATGAACTTGAGGAATGCCAAGCGGGAACTGGTTCAGTTTAATACGCAAGCTGCGGTACCGGTTATTTATTCTACTGGTGGTTGGGGATTGTTTTGGGATAATCCTTCCCGGACTATTTATACAGACAATAGTATCGGTATGAGTTTGGCTTCTGATTACGGTAAGATCGTTAACTATTATCTTTTTGTAGGTGATAAAATGGATAATTTGGTAGCTGCATATCGTTCTTTGACGGGAGGGGCTCCGATGTTGCCCGATTGGGCTTTAGGTTATCACCAAAGCCGTAACCGTTATGCTACGCAAAAAGAGGTGATGGAGATAGCTAAAAAGATGAAGGAAGAGGATATTCCTGCAAGTACTATCTTTATAGATTATCATTATTGGGGTAAGTACGGAACAGGTTCACATAGGTTTGATGAAACTTTATTCCCTGATGTTCCTTCAATGTTGGACAGTCTCCATAACGTTTATGATATGAAGGTAGTTTTGACAATGTGGCCCTGCTTCAAACCGGGTATCCCTAATTATAATGAAATGTCACAAAAAGGGTATATATTGGAAGGAGCCAAAGCTATTGACGGCTATATATATGATACTTTTAATCCGAATGCGGCCAAAATGTATTGGGATAAGGTTTCTTCTTTAGTGGACTTGAATATCGATGGCTGGTTTTTAGATGGACCGGAACCTGACCATGTAGCCTCATACTTGCCACTTAATACTTATGCCGGACCAGCTCAGAAGGTACGAAATGTATACCCTTTGGTTCATGCATCACATTTTTATGAAGGAATAACCAAAGCTCGTCCCGGTATCCGTCCTTATATGTTGACCCGTTGCGCGTGGGCTTCCCAACAAAAGTGGGGAACGGCTGTGTGGTCTGGTGATATTCCAACGACATTTGCCGAATTACAAACGCAAGTAGCAGCAGGATTAAACTTTACAGCAACGGGAATTCCCTACTGGACTACAGACATTGGTGGTTATTCAGGAGGAGACCCGTCTAAAAAAGATTATCAGGAATTGTTTGTACGTTGGTTTCAGTATGGAACATTTTGTCCCGTTTTTCGTTGCCATGGACGTCGTTATCCGGGAGATACGAAAGCACCGAATGAATTATGGGCATACGGACCAGAAGTACAACGTATCTGTACTGACCTTATAAAGTTGCGATACCGGCTTTTGCCTTATATTTATACCCTATCAGGTAAAGTTACTCACGAACATTATACACCAATGCGCTTACTGGCTTTTGATTTTGCTTATGATCAAAATGTATTCGACTGTAAAGATCAGTTTATGTATGGACCTGCTCTCCTGGTTTGCCCCGTTTTGGAGGCAGGAGCAACTTCCCGCTCTGTATATCTGCCACAAGGATGTACTTGGGTAGATTTCTGGACCGGTGCAATCTACCAAGGAGGAACTACAATTACTGCAGAAGCACCTTTGGATAAAATGCCTTTGTTTGTGAAGTCTGGTTCTATCATCCCTTATTATACTTCTGTTGAGAAAAATATTAATGTTGATGTTCCGCTTGAGATTCATGTCTTTGGTGGGGAAAACGCAAGTTTCAATTTATACGAAGATGATGGTGAGACGTTGAAATATAAAAATGGCAATTATAGTACTATTCCGTTTAAGTGGAATGATCGTACAAAGGAATTTATAGTTGGAGAACGCATCGGCGACTATGCAGTAAAAGACAGGGACCTTATCATTAAACTCAAAGGTAAAGATGTGATAAAGAGGATAAAATATAGTGGTAAAGAAATAAAAGTTATATTGAAATGAGCCTCAGGAGATTGATAATAGTTAGTTCCTTTTTCTTATCTTTCTTTGCAAATCTTTTTGCGGGTGGAAATGTTAGGGGGTGGATCATTCTGTCTGACAATATGGATCGTGCTATCCGGACAATAAAAACAGCAAAAGAGTATAATATCAATCAGCTTCAGTTGTCCCATGAGATCATCCATGATTTAAAGGCCATTAAAGAAGAAAAGGTATGTGAACAGGTTAATAAACTCATTCGCTTTGCACATTTAGAAGGTATTGATGAAGTGTTGCTTTGGGATCATAGCTTATACTCTCTGGATTATTATCCATCATGTTTTAGAACGGGACCTGATGGTACAATAAACCTGGATAATCCTAAATTTTGGGAATGGTTTAAAGATGACTATCGCCGGATGCTCAACAGGGCTCCTGAAGCAGATGGACTTGTGCTAACGTTTATTGAAACTGGCGCTTATGCGGAAAAACAGTATTCGGTGAATATGAAAACCCCTGAGGAAAAACTGGCAGCTGTTGTAAACGCTATTTCCGATGTAGTTATTGGTGAAAGAGGAAAGAAACTCTATATTCGTACTTTTGCTTATTCGGAAGAAGAGTATAAGAGTACTGTTGGATGTATAAAGCATATAAAGAGTGATAAGGTCATTTTAATGATGAAAGAAACCCCTCATGATTTCTTTCTGACACATCCGGATAACTCTTACATCAGAAAGATGAATAGACCTACGATTGTAGAGTTTGATTCTGGTAATGAATACAGTGGGCAAGGCGTTGTTGCTAATACATGGCCTGAATATACTATGAAAAGATGGGGTAGCTATATTAACTGTCCTAATGTTACCGGATATGTTGCAAGGACGGATCGTTATGGGGATACCAGCATAGTAGGAACAGCTAATGAAATTCAGTTGTATGCACTGAAGCGGATGACGGAAGAACAAACTGTATCTCCAATGCAAATCTATAATGAATTTATTACGTCGAGGTATGGTGAGGATGCTTTGTTGCCCATTAGAAAAGCGTTTCAAAATGCATATGATATAGTCACATCTGTTTTTTATACCTTAGGAACAAACCTAACAGATCATTCTTCTCTAAATTATGAAAACAATAAATGGGGATATAGCAGGCATGTGTCTGGAAGATGGATTGATCCGCCTATGGTTCTTGTTAAGCATGATATAAATAAAACATTTCATTATTGGAAAGATATTATAAATCATATTGCTCCTGTACACTTTAAGTCATTATCATCTCCGTTAGCTGTTGAAGTGAAGACCGTTTTTGATAATCAATGGATAGAACCTGATGAAAAAATGGATAGTGTATATTATAATTATATTCTAACGGAAAAACAGTATGGAGTTAAACTTGCTTCCGAAGCAGTCGCTGAAATAGAAAAGGTAAAGCCTTTATTAGAATCTGCGGCATATAATGATTTATACCAACTGTTTTATCGTACTTATTTGACTGCATGTTTGCATGAAGCTGTATGTACGGCGTATTATGGTTCCAGAATTTATGTCAGAGCTAAGCAATTTCATCCTGCAGGTTTGAAGGAACGTATTTTTTTATCTCTGAAAAAGATAGAACAAGTTTCGGAGGATATGAATTTGTTGGTGAATGCATATCCAGTCGGTCAATATAACTGGTTGAATGATGCAAAAACCGCATTAAAATACAGAGATAAGGTCTTGAAAATATTGAAGGAACATGCTTCTGAATCTGGTATTACTGAAAGAAGCTTATCGAAGGCAGAATATTTCTCTTGGATAAACAACACTAATGAAGGAACTACAGAATCACAGACATTGGCTAATTTGAATTTTTTTGAATGGCTTCGTCAGGAATATGGGATGCAGTTGGATATATATGCTTTTGATGCAGGGCTGATTGATGGTAAGAATATTTATGGGAGTATAAATTCCCAACGATTTAAGAATAAATTCCCTAAAGGGTTGGAATCTATTTATCTAAAGGCTAAACAGAATGGAGTACGTTTAGGGCTTTGGGGAGGACCAGATGGTTTTGGGAATACTCCGGAGAGTGCAGAGGAAAGAAAAGAGATGTTAGTATCACTCTGCCGTAATTATAATTGGGCTCTTTTTAAATTTGATGCAGTTTGCGGTCCGTTGAGAGAAGAGAAAGAAGATCTTTTTGTGGATATGATTGGAGAGTGCAGGAAATATTCTCCAGACTTAATTCTTTTGAATCACCGTTTAGGGTTGAAAAAAGCGGAACAATGTGCAACAACTTTTTTGTGGGAGGGCAAAGAGAGCTATATTGATGTAAATTCATTCAATACATGTGCAGCTCCCCACAATAGAGTAGGAGCATTGGGAAGAGGTCTTGTACCCGATTTGAAAAGATTAACGGAGGACCATGGGGTTTGCCTTTCTTCCTGTTTGGATTATTGGGAAGATGAACTTGTTTTACAGGCATTTAATAGGTCTTTGTTACTTTCTCCTCAAATATATGGCAATCCTTGGCTATTGTCAGATAGAGAGTTTCCTAAATTGGCGAGAATTTTTAATCTGCATCGGAAGTTTTCAGGTTTATTGGTAGATGGTATAGAACTACCTTCAGCCTATGGAAAGTATGCTGTTTCAAGAGGAGATGATAAAACGAGGTTGATAACATTGAGGAATTTGACTTGGGAACCTCAGAAAGTCAAGATTGTGTTAAATCATGAGATTGGTCTGGAAGAATGTAAACATGTTAAGTGTCGGTTATATCATCCTGTTGAAAGAATATTGGGTATTTATAACTATGGAGAATCTGTTGAAGTTACTGTATTACCGTTCAGATCAATGTTGTTTTATGCTTCTGCGGATGAAAGTCTAGATGGCATTGGAATAGAAGGAACTGATTTTGAAATAATAAAAGATGTAGCGGGGAAACCGATTGAAATAAATTTATTGGGATTTGCAGGAACGCAAGCGCACATCAAATTAAATAATTTACCCGGTGTTGAAAAGATAGAAATGGATGGGCAGGATGTTACAAAAAAACTGAGCAACTCTAAAACGATGAATATAAATTTTGAAGGTGGTAAATACTCAAAATCTTATCATCGGAAAATTGCCGATTTATCTCCTGTATCTATACCTTATGATGTAAATACCTTATATGAAGCTACGGTGTTTGCTGCCGATAATAATGCAATGGAAGTTCGGTATCGTTCGGGAACAACGAAGATTGAACAGGTAGAGGAGGCTCGTAACGCTTTTTTTAATCAGTCTGCCTTTGTTAATCGTGGTGTTTGGGATAAATATTTATTTGATGGCGATATGGGGACAGGATTTTGGCCATCAAAAAGAAAAGGTGATATTCGAATAAAGGGTGGTTGTTTTCGTTTGGATCTTGGAGAAAGTTTATTGGTAGATAGTATTCTTATAAAAGTAAAGAACGAGTATGAATTACAACCTTTATTGGTGGATGAAGGCAATGTTGCTTATATTTCATCCGATTTGAAGGATTGGAAACCTGTATCCTTTTGGGCTGGTACAACAATGAGTCTAAAAGTAGGGGAGCGTATGAGATATCTTAAAATGAAACCTTTTCCTGATGCAATAGCCGAAGTAGAAGTATATGCTGCCGGAAAAAAGGTAGAGCCTGATAACTTTAGAGCCAATAATCTTTTTGCTGATACCTCTGTTATGGGATGTGCCGGTGCTTGGAAAGCTATGTTTCGGTTGGACGAGGTAACTCCTAATAGCTATCTTTGTGTAGCTGTAAATGGAAAGCATGGTGTAGAGGGAGCATATGTTACTTTAAAAGTAGATGGTCAATATGTGGGAGCATCCTCTAGGGCAACTTCATATCCGGCTAATCCATGGGAAAATACGACTGTGCAATCTAATTCTAACTATACTTATTTTTTTGAGTTGGATGAAAATCTGAAGAACAAAGATATAGAGGTATTTCTGCTAGCTTATGATGAAAAGAACCTCTCTCTATTTCCTGAAGTTTGGATTACTGCTTATCCGATGCCTTATGAGAAAAAGACATTAGTGATTCACCGTTCTCTTACAGAATAATCGCTTTGATAGCCATATTACCAACATAAAACGAAAAAAACATTCTTATTTGTTTCAGATCATTCTATATGTTGGTAAAGAAGCAGTTAATCTTTTAATTTAATTTAAAATTAAGCGTTAGATAAGCGCGATATCACTCAATTTTTAATCTCAGGCATATAATTTTGCCATATCAAAATGATAATAATAGGTTCAACAATAAGTTCTTTTTTAAAGCGCAAAATATAAGACTGTATTTGGGATAACAATTTAAAAAAAACAAGGAAACCAAAAGAATACATAACTTAAAAAGAGATGCATATGAAGAATACAAGTTAACCAAAGACACATCCTTCCTACTTATTAATTTAAAGGATACGTTATTTTATGAAAAACAATTTTAAAAGTGAGATGTATGAAACACATGAAAAACAAATCTAATTTTGTAAGAGTTAGCAAATACGCTTCTTGGTATGTGCTAATGATGTTCTTGATGATGTTTACTCCGATGCGTGCACAAACTTCCCGAAGTATATCCGGGCAGATTGTTGACGAATTGGGTGAAGCAATTATTGGTGCCAATGTCACGGTCGTTGGTAATAAAGCACTGGGTACTATTACTGATGTTGACGGTAATTTTAATCTTAAAGTTCCTGCAGGAGCAACGTTGGAAATCTCCTATATTGGTTATATAACTAAAAAAATGAAGTTGGATAATAAAACTTCTTATAAGATTGTTCTGCAAGAAGACTCAAAACAGTTGGATGAGGTAGTAGTGGTAGGGTATGGAACACAAAAGAAAGCTACTATAACGGGTGCTGTATCTGCTGTAAATAATGACGAAATTATCTCTACCAAAAGTAACAATATTCAGAATATGCTAACGGGTAAATTGCCGGGTGTTCGAAATATACAAAAAACATCTGAGCCGGGACAGTTTACCAATCAGTTTGATATTCGTGGTTTGGGTGCACCTTTGCTGATTGTTGACGGTGTGCCACGTGGGGATATGCCGCGCATGGATCCGAATGACGTGGAGAGTATTTCTATATTGAAAGACGCATCAGCTGCTATTTATGGTGTGCGTGCAGCTAATGGTGTAGTGCTGATTACTACTAAAAAAGGAGAAAAGGGAAAAGCTAAGATTGAGTATTCAGCTTATTATGGTATTCAAACACCGGCGGAAATATTGCGTCCTCTTCGTTCACGCGACCGTGCTATTCTATACAATGAGACTACTATGCGTAGTACTTCTAACCCTGTTTTAACGTACGATGATTCGTATTTTGAACAACTGGCGAATGGTGAAATGGCCGATACAGACTGGTATGATGCAGTTATGAAGAAGACCGCTCCTCAACAGCAACATAATATATCTGTCAGTGGAGGTAGTGAGAAGGTAGATTATTATGTTAATTTTGGTTATAACGATCAAGGCAGTTTCTTCCGTACTAATTCTGCTAATTACCACCGTTATAATTTGCGTTCTAACTTGAATGCCCAAATTACAAAGAATTTGAAGGCAGGTGTTAAGTTAAATATGATTATGGACGAAACTAATCGGCAAAATATGTCTAGTTGGGAGGTCTTCAAGATGCTTTGGCGCTCACGCCCTACAGATCCGGTATATGCTAATAATACTGATCCTTACTACTATCATCCGGATGTAGAATTTAATCCGGCTGCTGTTATCCGTCCTGATTTAGCTGGATATGTAAAAGACAAGAAGAATATTTTCCAGTCTAATATGCAGTTAGAATATACAGTTCCATGGATTAAGGGTTTGACAGCCAAAGGTATGTTCAGCTATGATAAAACTTATAACGATAATGCAAATTATAAGCAAGAGTATAATGAGTATCGTTATAATGCCGTTACAGAACAATATGATGTAGCTGCTACCCGAAATAGTAAAACTGAGTTGAGGCGTGTATTTAGTACATCTTATTCTACATTGTGGAATGTACAATTAAATTATGATAATACATTTGCTGATAAACATCATGTTGGTGCTATGATGCTCTATGAAGAGGGGTACAACCAAGGATATGATTTCAGTGCAAAACGCTATTTCGAAATTCCCATTCCTTATCTGTTTGCAGGTAATACTGAGAATCAGGAAGGAACAGGAAGTGGCTTGTCAGAGAATGCTTCTAGAGCTTTGGTTGGCCGATTCAATTATGATTATGCAGGAAAGTATATAGGTGAATTTTCTTTCCGTTATGATGGCTCCTCTAAATTTCCTAAAGGCAAGCAATGGGGTTTCTTCCCAAGTGTGTTGTTGGCTTACCGTATTTCTGAAGAAGCATTTATGAAAGATAATCTTCCTTTTGTTTCTAACTTGAAGGTAAGAGGCTCTTGGGGAAAGCTTGGAGATGATGGCGCTTCTCAGTTCCAGTTCATCGAAGGTTATGATTATCCTCAGTCATATCATAATAGACAAAATCTTCCGAGAGGATATGTATTCGGTAACACATTTACTAATGCACTTGGATTTAGAAATGCACCGAATCTGGATTTGACTTGGTATACATCTACTATGATAAACCTTGGTATTGATGCAGACTTTTGGGGTGGCCTGTTTGGCTTCTCTGTAGACTTCTTCCAGCGTGACCGTGATGGTCTGTTGGCTACTCCGAGTGTTATTGTGCCAGCTACATTTGGTTCTGGTATTTCTCAAGCTAACATGAATTCAGATCGTACTAAAGGTTTTGAAGTAGTTTTGCGTCATAATAACCAGATTAACCAGTTTAGATACAATGCAAGTCTTTCTGTACAGATGACTCGTAGTATGTGGACGAAAAAAGTAATGCCCGAGCGTTCTAATTCTTATGATTATTGGCGTAATAATTATATCAACCGTTATAAAGATATTTGGTTCGGAAAAGGTTCTAACGGTCAATATCAATCATATGATGAAATAGCTAATTCAATCTATGCTAATGCAGGCTCACTTCCTGGTGACCCGATTTATGAAGATTGGAATGGTGACGGCGTTATTGATGACCAGGATAAACATCCGATTGCTACAACTACGAATAGTGACAATAACGGAGGACTTCCCGGTACTAATCTTAACGATGCTCGTAACTATCCGCTTATGAACTTCAGTTTGACATTGGGTGGTCAGTGGAAATGGATTGACTTTAACTTATTGTTCCAAGGTGCAGCTATGTCTTATATTGGTTATGGTGAGCAGTTATTGAATCCGCTTTCTTGGGATGGAAATGCTCTTGACCTGTTGTATGATAGATGGCATCCGGTTGATGCGAAAAAAGATCCGTATGATCCTACTAATAAATGGGTTTCCGGTTGGTACCCATATGGTAAAACTAGAGCAGAAGAAACTTCTGAGTTCAATATACAAAATGGAGCATATCTGCGTCTGAAAAGTGTAGAGCTTGGTGTTACCGTTCCCAAGAACCAAGTGCTTGACAGAATCGGAATTAAGAATTTGCGTGTATTCGTGAATGCTTATAACGTATTTACTATTACAGGTGTAAAAGGGCTTGACCCTGAAAAACCTTCTGAAACATATGGTTATCTTTATCCGTTGAGTAGAACTTACAACTTCGGTGGAACCATCACATTCTAATAGTACTGGATTATAAATATGCTAAAGATAAAAAATATGAAAAAGATACATTGGATGGCAGTTGCATCACTGCTTTCGCTCAGGTTGTTTACCTCTTGTGTTGATTTGGATATTACACCTACGTCCATTGTTACGGCTGAGGATATATATAATGAAAAAGGTATTAAAGCTTACATGGCGGGTATGTATAATCACTTGCCTATGGAAGATTACCATTATGATACGAATAGTAACGGTACGGAAATTGGGGGTGGATACTATGTCGGTAACGGTTTAAGTGTTTGGACTTTTTGGAACTCTACCGGGGAAATGGTTAACCGTAATAATACCGGTATGACATATCATCGAAGTGGTTATTGGGGAGGCGGATTTAAAGTAATTCGTCAGGCAAATACATTGATTACAAGTTTACCTAACTATCCGGAATTAGCAAATCAATCTAAATCTTGGATTGCCGAAGCTAAGTTTGTCAGAGCTTATGTTTACTTTCAATTGGCTAAACGCTACGGTGGATTACCGAAAATATTTGAGCCTCAATCTTTGGATCCTAATGATGAATCAACGTTGTGGGTAGCACGTGAGAGTCATGCTGATACGTATGATTTTATATTGAAAGATTTGGATGAAGCTATTGCTGATCTTCCTGAAACTAGCGAGGTCGGTCGTGCTAATAAATATGTTGCAGCCACTTTGAAGAGCCGTGTAGCATTACATGCCGGTACAACAGCTCGTTACGGATCAGAAAAATTCCAAGATTGGGAAGTGGATGGAGTATTGCTTCAAGGTATTCCCAAAGAAAGAGCAAATGGTTATTTCCAACAAGCTTGGGATGCTGCTAAGTTAGTGGAAACTGGTGGGAAATATGAACTTCATAGAGGTAATGCTGATAAAGAAGCTAACTATGCAGAAGTATGGGAAAAGGCTGATTCCAATAAAGAATCTATTTGGTTGCGTAAGTTTGACTTTAATATGAGTGTTCACTCTTATAATTCTATGATGTGTCCGCCTCGTATGGCATCTGAAGGTGGTGACCGCTTTAATCCGACTCTTGATTGGGTAGAGTTATTTGATGGTCTCCCACTAGATGATAATGGTCATTTCAGTGCTTTTGATGAAGAAGGTAACTACTTGGTATATGATAATTGCCAACAGTTGTGGGATGGTGTAGAACCACGGTTAAGAGCTAATCTTCTGATACCCGGAAGACTCTATAAAGGTGGCATGAAGTTGGATTTGCGTGCCGGTATTATAAAAGAAGAATATGATCCAGCTGTGGCTAAATTTAAGAAATTTACTGTTGACGATGGAGCTGCTGAAAGTAATCTTAACTCTTCTTCAATGTGGAACAAGGAAGTTTATGATAAAAATCCTTTCCGTGAACGTACATTCCTTGATTGGTCTCGCCAAGGATCAGCGGATCAACAGGATCCATACCTCCGTTCAGATGGCGTAAAGATATTTAAGAATGGATTGGATGGACCAAAGATTAATGGAAATACTGGTAGCAATACAATTACAGGTTTCTTTGGCCGTAAAAACTTGGATATTACTGTGGATAAGGCATCAACTGTACATCAAACTTCTACTCAGCCTTGGATTGAAATGAGATATGCTGAGGTATTGCTTAATCGTGCAGAAGCTGCTGTTGAATTAGCTCAAAATGGGGTGGCATCTTATGGCGGCGTAGATATGCTGGAGGATGCTTACAATTGCATCAATGATTTACGTGATCGTGCCGGAGCTAAATTATTGAGTAGTCCGAGCGAACTTTCTACTGAAGCTGCTTTTACTAATTGGTCTAATCCTGGTCCTAAAGGACAAGGTGGTTTTGTAGAAGCTCCTACTAGAGGATTACAGATTGTCCGTGTAGAAAGATATAAGGAGTTAGCTTTCGAAAGTAAAATTTATTGGGATTTGCTTCGTTGGTTTACATTTGATACACAGATTCGTCAGTATCGCCGTAGAGGACTCTATTCGTTCATGTTCGCTAAAGGTGCTACAGTAGATGGAAATGGTATTCCTGACGGTAAGTATATTTACGATGCCAAATCTTGTGAAGAAGGAAGTGGTCGAGTTAATTTCGGTGCAGTGAATAGGTACTATGAAGGAATTCCGACCGATGAGTTGAAGAACAATCCTTTGTTGCAAAAGAATAGAAATCAATAACTTTAAAATGCAATAATATGAAACTCTTTAATAAATGTATATTTTTCGTTTTGTGTGGCATGATGGCTACATCTTGCGAATTAGATAATTATGACGGACCTGACGCTACGATTCAGGGGGCTCTATACGACCATAATGGACAACCATTGCAGGTAAATCATGGATCCGGATATATTCGGATGCGGGAGGTTAGTTGGGCTGCTGGAAAAGAAAATGCATTCGTCGGTAACCAAACACTTAAGGTACAGCAAGATGGTACATACCGTAACACCAAGTGGTTTGCAGGCGAATACCGAATGCTTCCTTATGCTGGAAACTTTTATCCCTATGATGATGAGTTGCAGGATGGTGACGATGCTGGTGAATTGGTAAAGATATCCGGTACTACTACCAGAGACTTTACAGTGACTCCATACCTTACTATCGAGTGGGTGAAAAAGCCCACAATTACGCCGGACAATTATTTGGAATGTTCTGTTCGTTTCAAGAGAAACCAAAAGGATGGGTATGAAATGCCTGATTTGCGTGAATCTTATTTGCGTATTTCCCGTTCGGTGAATGCTTCTGCTTTTGACGGACAGTTGTTTCAAACAAAAAAGACGATAACCAATGATATGGAAGGACTGGAGATTACATACCGTACGGATATACCGTTGAAATATACAGGTATTGATTACTGGGTTCGCGTATCAATGAATTGTCAGACTGCTACAGGAAAGCCGGAAACAAACTATCCAGGCATGGGAGCTGAGAACTTTACAACAATTGAAAAGATACATGTACCTTAAAATTCTATATTTTGGAAGAGATACTGGATTTCCCAGAAATCAAATTGAACAGGCTAAATAAGTAGGTAGGTAAGTAAGGAGGGTATTTGTTTTCGAATAAGTGCTCTCCTTCTTTTTTGACCCGAATTTTAATATAATTTTGGGGTAGATATATCTGATACAAAGCAACTCATTTTGTTCTATTTGTCGTTTGTGAATCTGCTTAGGGGATTGCACCTTATATCGAAGCTGATTATCATGTCAACATTACATAGTTTAAAAGTTTATTGGATGATTCGTAATGGTACCAGCTACGATTAATTACTTTTTAATGTCTAATTAATTATTTATTTCACTTTCTGTTAATGAGTCGAAGCTACATTTGCAGAAAATAATATTATATTTTAATATCATGAAGAATTTCTATATAGCCTTTTGGACTGCCGCATGCCTTTTGATTTCATCATCCGGATATGCGCAATCTGAATGGAAAAATAATTTCTCTGATCAAGGAGAAATACTGAAAACAGTGGGACGGGGTGAATGTAGCATTGCAGACGGGGTGTTCCGTTCAAAAGGTTCTTATGCTTGTTTCGGTAATCCTGAGTGGAAGAACTATACTATGTCCTTTAAAGCGCGCTCCCCCCAAGAAGCGGAACAAGTTCAAATCTGGGCAGGATTTCGTGCCAATAATCGTTTTGATCGTTATGTAGTTGGTATAAAGGGTGGATTGCAAGATGATTTATACCTGATGCGTATGGGTTATATGGGTACGGATGAGTTTATGGGCGTTCGTCCGTTAGGATTTCATCCGGTACCGGGTCAATGGTATCAGTTAAAGGTAGAAGTCTGTGGTAGCCGTATTCGCGTTTTCTTGAATGATGAGAAGGAACCGCGGATGGATATCACAGATAAAAACAGCAACTTGGCGCCTTCCGGTCCTGTGACTTTGGGAGGAGGTTGGATTGAAACAGAGTTTGACGACCTTGTTGTTACTCCGTTGGAAGAAGATGCATTGAAAAATGTGAAAGTTGCAGAATATCGTAAGGTGGCAACACCACAAGAGAAAGAAAGTAAGCGCCAGCTTGAAAGAGCAAGTTATGCGTCTGTGAAAGTGAATAGACTGGAGGAAGGACGCACGGATATTTCATTGGATGGTAATTGGCTCTTTATGCCCGGATATCAGTTGGACGATAAAAAGAAAGCAGTATCCACGGCTACGGACGATAAGAATTGGCATGTAATGTCCGTACCTAATTTCTGGAACCCAATCCGTATCTGGTTACATGGAGAAACCATGCCTTCACCTACAGGGCCTCAGCCAAAAGGTGTTTCGGATACCTATTACCAGCAGGAAACCGATCGTTGCGAGGGCTATACATTTGATTATAGAAAGACGAACGCTGCCTGGTATCGTCAGTGGATAGAGCTACCGGCTGGCGTTGAAGGCAAAAATATGACTCTGACTTTTGATGCTGTTTCAAAGGTAGCAGAGATTTATATTAATGGAGAGCTCGCATATCGGCATGTATGGCGAAATACAGGTTGATGGAAGCAAATTGCTGAAACCCGGCAAAAATCTGGTAGTAGTGAAAGTGATCCGTAAAGCGGATGGAAGTGCTTCTGAAAACGGTAGCACTGCTATTGATTTCTTCTATTCTTCTGTTCGCGAAAGTGAAAAAGAAGGTGGAAAAGTAGCAGTGAAGAGCAATATTCTGAAAGATATAGCACATGGATTTTATGGTGATGAGCCTGCAGGTATTTGGCAGCCGGTAAAACTTACTATCACCAGCCCGGTGAAGGTAGAAGATGTCTTTATTAAACCTACTCTGGAGGGAGCTACTTTTGACCTGACGGTAAAGAATCATAGCGGTAAAAAGAATCAGTTTGATCTCTATACTGACATTGTGGATAAAGAAACCGGTTCTGTGCTTTACAGCAGTCTTTCTTTGCAAAAACTGGTGCTGAATGCTGATGAAGAAAAGATGTTCACTTACAGTGTGAATGGACTTAAACCTCGTCTCTGGACACCTCATCATCCTAATCTATACGATTTCCGCTTTAGGCTGGTTACTGCCAAAGGTGCTGAATTAGACTGTCTGTCAGAGACTTCCGGCTTCCGTACTTTTGAAGTGAAGGAAGGCTTGTTCTTTCTGAACGGTAATCGATATTGGCTGCGGGGTGGCAATCACATTCCGTTTGCTCTTGCTCCGAACGACTTGAATCTGGCTAATACTTTCATGCAACTGATGAAGGTCGGCAACATAGATGTCACTCGTACCCACACCACTCCGTGGAATAAACTTTGGATGGGAGCTGCTGACAAAAATGGTATCGGTGTTAGCTTTGAAGGTACTTGGCCTTGGCTGATGATTCATTCCACCCCGTTGCCTGATGCAAAACTGATTGAAATGTGGAAGGAAGAATTCCTCACCTTGCTGAAAAAGTATCGTAACCATCCTTCACTGCTTTTCTGGACGGTGAATAATGAAATGAAGTTCTACGATAATGATAATGACCTGGAACGTGCTAAAGAGAAATACCGTGTGATTTCGGATGTGGTAAAAGAAATGCGTCGCATTGATCCTACACGTCCCATTTGTTTCGACTCCAACTATCAGGCAAAGGGCAAAAAAGAAAAGTATGGTGCTGACTTTATGAATAGCATAGATGATGGCGACATCGATGATATGCATGCGTATTATAATTGGTATGATTTCTCACTCTTCCGGTTCTTCAACGGAGAATTTCAGCAGAGGTTTAAGATGCCCGAACGTCCGCTTATCAGCCAGGAGATGTCAACCGGATATCCGAATAATGAAACCGGACATCCGACCCGCTCTTATCAGTTGATTCATCAGAATCCTCAATCCCTGATAGGCTATGAATGTTATGACTTCTCAGATCCTAAATCATTCCTTAACGTGCAGGCGTTCATTACCGGAGAATTGGCTGAAGCGCTCCGCCGTTCCAACGATCAGGCATCGGGTATCATGCATTTTGCCTTACTCACTTGGTTCCGTCAGGTTTATGATTATCAGAAGATTGAGCCATATCCTACGTATTACGCTTTGAAGCGTGCTTTGCAACCTGTATTGATAAGTGCCGAGTTGTGGGGACGTAATCTTTATGGTGGAGATAAGCTGCCGACACGTATTTATGTAGTGAATGACCGCGAGGATGGTACAGCCCTGAAACCTACTTTATTGCGTTGGGAAGTACAGGATGAAACCGGAAAGAAACTGGTTTGGGGTAGTGAGGAACTCCCGGCTGTGAAGCATTATGGACGCTACTATATTGAGCCGAATATCCAATTACCGGTTAACTTGCCGGCTGACAAGGTGAAAGCTAAATTGGTATTGAAGTTGACTGAGAATGGCTTACCGGTATCGGAAAATGAATATAATCTGCTGTTGGCCCGTAAGGACTGGAACATCAATCAAGTAGCAGAAGGTAAAAAAGTGCTTCTTCTGGATAAAGAGGGTATGAAAGATAAATTTGATTTCCTTCATATAAACTATCAGGCGGTTTCTACTATAAAAGAAATGATGAACCCGAAACTGAAAGCTGACCTTTGCATTATTTCCGGATTGACCGCGTGTACGGACGAAGAAAGAGAAATGCTTCGCTCTTATCAGTCAAAGGGAGGGAAGTTGCTTTTACTGAATAGTAAAGAAGTTGCGAAGGCCATTTATCCTGAACATATCACGAGTTGGATTATCCCGACAGAGGGTGACATCGTGAATATGGAACGCAATGATGCACCGGTGTTTGATGGTATTGATGTATTGGAACTGCGTTATTTCAATAATAATAAGAGAGAAATTCCTTTGGCTTGCAATGCTACCCTGAAAGTAAACCGGAATGAAAACCTGATAGAATTGGCAGGGCAGATGAAGATTCATGCTTATATCGACGGTGGAAAGCCGGAAGATCGTATTCGTAAAATCGATTCGATGCGAGGTTTAACCTTATTGCAGATAAAGGATGGAAAGGGATTGGCTACAGTTTCTACCATGTGTACGGAGAAGGCTGATACCGACCCGATAGCTGGAAAGCTGTTAGTGAACATGATAAATGAATTATTGAAATAGCAAGCAACGAATAGTTTGATACGATTCTGATTTTACTGATACAATCAAAATACTATGGTCAAGAAAATTCTGATATCCTTTTGTTTGAGTGCTGTAGCCCTGGTGGCTACAGCACAAAATGAACCCTACAAA
>ERZ791659.936-NODE-936-length-17488-cov-3.14719_pt1 | contig 17488 bp, 10 predicted proteins | sample MGYA00510053_ERZ791659 | MGnify/ENA primary metagenome ERZ791659 (study PRJEB30046, sample SAMN00715192) | human gut metagenome | study: EMG produced TPA metagenomics assembly of the A metagenome-wide association study of gut microbiota in type 2... | reverse complement strand
TTAGTGGATTTCCTCACCCTGACGGTTGCCTTCGACAGCCGACGGCAACAGCAGGCGGATGGTCTGCAGTGCATAGAAGAAACCTTTTATATCGGATGCCTTTATCTGAATCTGCTCAGGAGTAACCGCCAACTGATAGGCTTCGCTTTTTAAAGAAGAGTCAGTCGTAAAACAGACATGACTCTTCTCACTGCTACCTATTGCCAACTGCGGGGTGATCCCCGAGCTTTTCTTCAATAAGTTCAGAAAGTTGCGGACGATGACAGCCTGCTCGTGGTTCTCTACCGAAAACAAGGTTCGGGCGGAGAAGGTGAAGTTACCCTCGCCCGGCACAACCTGCACCGGACGGGGGACTATTGAAATAGGGGGTGATGTCAAGTTGTCCGCGCATGCATCCGATATGGATGCAAACAGCATACAAATGATTAAGATGTATTTCGTCATGGTTTGATAGTCAGTTGGTTGTTAAAAAAATCGCAAGTACCTCTTCCGCCCCTTTTTATGGAAGCCTTACAAGGCACTTGCGAAATTTAATTAAGACAGTTTGTGATTAATAGAACTTCGTTTTATTTCTATTTCTATTATTGTCATACTCCTCTACCGAAGATTTATTTATATAAGTACGAATCCAATCAATCTCCATACGGGGAATAGCATCGTTATTCTTGTCACGTTCATAATTATTAAAATCGGCAAAGCCAGCATCCCACTTTAATTCAGGATTAGGACTCCATACGCCACCTGTTTCTGTACCATTTTCTTTGCCAAGTGCCCATGGGCTGGGGGCTCCCATCGTAAGAATAAACTTAAGCCCCTTCGGATTCTTCTCATTTGTAAAAGTCCACTGATCGTCAGTCCACTCACTCTTCTTCAGACATACAGTTTCTTTTCCGTTAATTCCCAATGCAACTTCAGTATCAGAACGCCATTCCAACCAATAAATATTCCAATTCTCCATATTTATAGTGTTATTGGCTGTCTTGCTATTCTTATCAACAGTAGTAGGTCCACCGTGGAATGTCTGATGTGCCCTGTTTCCGGTAGCCGAACCGACCGGATTTTCAAGAATATCAATTTCCGAATAAGTCTTTTGAGTAGCAGCATCATCAGACATCAGCCAGATACCCATATTGAAACCATTCCGCTGTCCACGGAGACGGGCACGGATTTCCATTCTGCAGCCTGCTGATATCAACTGACTATTAGACTTCCATGCAGAACCTGTCCCACAACCATAATAAGCAGAAGTTCCATACTCTCTTGCCCCTTTTGCCGGTGATGTAGCCTGCGATGCAACTTTCATCTGTATCATCTGTAGATAACCCTGTTCTGTGATATTGGAGAACTGCTCATTGATACAAGCTGCATGATTTTGTACAATTATTGTACTACGTGCTGCCAAAAACTGAGGTAACTTATTTCCATAGCTATTAGTATTGTTCCACATATCACCGGAATTTCCAAAACTATGGAACTCCCATGCATTATAAAACTTCCAACCTGCCTTGGCCAATTCAGCATTCGGATGCGGATCCATTTCCTTTATTTCCTTTGCCTGTCCATATTGTGCATTAGCTGCAGTCAATTTAGCACTTGAAGCAAACGCAATCCCAGGCTGATCATACACCCATCGTTCATCATCAATTTCACTTCCCTTTTTAGCCTCAAGGTCGTTCATCGTAATTTCCAACTTTCCATTATCCAACGGATGGATACCGGAAAGGGTAGTAAAATTCAAAATCAGTGTTTCAGTCTGGGTAGGTTCTGTGTTATGCTTGGTCTTAGCTTTCACTTCTCCTGTTTTTTCTCCAGCTTTAATAGTCAATGTAGCAGGGGGTAACGTCACATAAAAATCTTTTTGCTCATCAGGTACAGTGATATTAATATCCATATCATCCGTTACCGGAACAGGAACTTCTGCCTGAATAGTAAACTCGTCACCTTCATTTATCACTCTATCCGAATTGTTTTTTAAAGATACTATGGTATAATGGAGATCGGAGACAACAATAGATTGAGTAGCTTCCTTCATGGCATAACCACGCACAAAAGATGTTACATTCACATACAACTTCTGTTTAGCTTCCAATCCTCTCTCGATAATCGGTAATTCTATATCGAATGATTTTTCTCCTTTTGGAAAAGTAACCATTGAAGGGAAAGATTTGAATGCCGTTCTTGAAGCGTCTTTCTCTCCGTCTTTGGCAGTGAGATAAATATCAAAATCCTCATTAGAAACCCGATCCGGATTCTTTGTATCATTCACTTTTACAGTAAGTATCAATTTCTCCCCCATTACAAAGCTCTTCGCATTTGCTTCCACTATCAAAGGCACAGTTTCCGGCAATGGCTCCATCGTATCGTCCTTACAACCCGAGAATCCTGCCACTAGCAGGCAAACGGGCAAAAATCTATATAGTATTTTCTTTATCATAATAATATGGTTCATTAAGTATTTATTCGCTAACTGTCTCCCAACCCGGATTTTGATGTATCTGATGATTCATCTGTAATTCATCCTGTGGTATCGGCAATAAATAATCCCGGTTCAAATTAAAAAGATATCCATTCGGCAAATACTGTTGCAACGGATCCATCCATTTGTCATTATCTACCAATACAGACTTCAATGTCTCATGATCTTTGGGCGAGTAACTTTGATACAGGATACCGTCTTCACCCAAATAAGCACCTCTGCCACGTCCTTTCATACCTTTCAATGTTCCGGCTTCTGCCCAACGCATCAAATCGTCCAGACGGAATCCTTGAAGAGCCAGTTCCGAACGTCGTTCACGGCGAATTTCCTGCAACAAAGGAGTAAGGCCGGTAAATGGGAAATTAGGATCAGCTTTCGGCTCTACCCATGTCACACCTGCCCTTTCGCGCAGTGGTTTTAATGTTTTATTCAATACAGCGTCGTTCCATTTTCCTTCCAATTCTGCCGCAGCTTCCGCATAACAGAGCAATCCTTCCGCATACCGGAATAAAATAATACCCGTTTCACAGTTTCCCTCTACATAAGCAGTGTCAATACCCAAATTAATATGGAATCCCGTAACACTTTTGTATTTACCGTCACCAGTCAAGTTCGGACAAACAATATCAGCATTTTTTTCTTTCATTTCTTCTTCAGTACCAGTAGCATCATAAGCTTTCACATTCATTGGTTTAGCAGCTTTCGATCCGGCTGCTGAACGAAATTTGGATCCCGTATGCATCACAGTGGCAAGAAGTCGCCCATCACGGCCTTCGAACATCTGATTGAAATCTTTATACTTTTCATCCTCCGGATTAATAAAAGAACCATCTGCATTCAAATAATTGTCGACCAATGATTTTGATAATCCTGCAGGTCCCTGGTTATCTATCACTCCTCCGGCAAGCAATTGGCCTAACACATGATATACACCACCATCCACGGAATATTTCTTCCAGAATACCGCTTCCGAAATTTGGGAATAATCCCCTTTATTAAATAAGTGTGCAAACGCATCTTCCGGATTAACAGCCTCATCATCAGTCTCCTTTGTATTCAAAGTCAAACCTGCAGGAAAAAGTTGCTGGTCACCCCAGTTCAATACTTCTTGAAAGAACTCGGCAGAATTATCTTCCTTAGCAAAATCAGTCCCTTTATGGTATTTTTCCCATGAGCCTTCATAAAGCGCCACTCTCATAGCCAAAATAGCAGCCGCCTCTTTGTTAATACGTAATCCCGAATATTTGCTACGGGGAAACAGACTTGCCTTTGCTTCGGGAATCTCACCGATAGCAGCCTTCAAGTCGCTTAATATAAACCGGGCAACATCCGAACGTTTCGAAGCCGGAATCTGCAAACCTTCCAATGTCGCGTTTCCATCCCAAAAATCATCCATAATAGGTATATCTCCAAAGCGGGTAAGCAAATAGAAGTGCCAATATGCACGTAAGAAATAAGCTTCTCCCCTGAGTGAAAGAACTTCATCTGTTTCCAAGTTCTCCGGAACCTCATAATGATAGAAGAAATAGTTGACATTACGCAAATTTTGATAACCCTTCTCCCAGTCAGTAGCACCACTGAACTGATTATTCTCACCATTCAGGCGTTTGTCATACTTCTCTGCCAAAATGTTGTCACTATTCACTTCTTCTCCTCTGACACTCATACCAAATTGAGTGGGTGTCGGCAATGCGCTATATAAACCATTAATGTAGTTCTCCAGCTGTTCCCGACCTACTAAAAAGCCTTTATCTTCAGGCTGCGTCAATGGTTTCCGATCTAGAAAATCAGAACAGGCCGACAATAGCAGCCCCATGAAGGCTGTCAGGATAATTATTTTCTTTTTCATGATAGTTCCTCTCTAATTAAAATGTGACATCAATTCCAAATACAAAATTCCGGTTCATCGGATATACTCTACCATTACCATTTTGAGTCAAGGGTGAAGTAAGTCCCGGAGCGGCAGCATTGCTACCACCAACTATCCAGTTCACCTGATTGATTGTTTCGGGATCAAATTGTTTCGGCAACTTAGTGACAGTGAATAAGTTGTCGCAAGTGAAATATACTTTCAAGCCACTCAGACCCATATTCTTCACCAATTGAGGTTTAAAGTTATAAGAAACCGTCAAATTTTTCAGACGCATATAAGCCGCATTCAATAAATAACGAGTTGTATTATAGCCTGCATTCGCTTCATAGTCTTTAGTACTAGAGTCAACCAAGCGCGGTAAATATCCGCCGGGATTCTGGGCGCTGAAATAATCAAGATGTTCTTTGAAATAGCAGTTTGCACCATAAAGATACTGGGCACCTGCCATCGCGAATTGTCTCTTAGCCACTCCCTGGAAGAGAGCTGACACTTCAAATCCTTTGTATCCGGCATTCAAGTTGATACCGAAAGAATATTTAGGAGTAGCATTGCCAATCTTCTTTAGGTCACCATGATCTGCCAATGTACCTTTACCCGGATCTACTTTTCCATTACCGTCAGAATCAATGTATTTCACGTCACCACGCTGCCACCTGTCGCTTGATTTGAAAAAGCTAAGGTCCACCTTCTTGAGGTATTCATCCACTTCTCGATTGCTCATAAAAAGGTCATCTGCCTGATATCCCCATATTTCACCCAAATCCATTCCTTCATAATATCCTTTATTCCCCGGTAAGCCGGTATGGTTGTTGAAAAGCAGTCCTTCCGGGTTATTATATTTTGTAACTACCGCCTTATAGTTGAACACATTGAATCCGACACCGTAGCTAAAACCACATTTCAATTTATCCTGCCACTGTACAGACAATTCCCAACCACGATTTCGTAGCGTAGCATTATTTACCTTTGCCGCATTATCATCACTAATACCCCCGATAGCCGGAATAGCCTCAGCCGGGCCAATCATGTCATGTGTTGTACGCTGATAAATATCGGCAGTAACAGAAAGCCGGTCGTTCAGTAACATCAAGTCGATACCAAGATTGGCATTATCCACTTTCTCCCACGTAATATAAGGGCTGACCATCTTAGGTGTATTGACAATTACTCCTTTGGAAGGAGTGGCATTCACTCCCGGCAACAGCCAGGCATTGGATGAACCAGCCGACAAATCCACTAGCCCAAGATAATCATAAAGTCCTTTCGTATTTTGATTACCCAAGCGTCCATAAGAAACACGTATTTTCAGTTGGGAAAATGGAAGATTCCAATTCTTAAAATAGTCCGTATGGGCTATATCATAACCGGCAGAGAAAGAAGGGAAGAATCCCCAACGATTTCCCGGTGCAAAACGGGAAGAGCCATCATAACGCCCACTAAATTCCAGAAAATATGTCTCCTTATAGTTCCAGTTCAACTTGGCATACATACCCATCGTAGCCCAATGCGTACGGTCATCTCCCGCATATAACATACCATTGGCACTGGCAAAAGAATAAATGTCGTCAGTTAGAAGACCGTCTTTATAAGTATAGTCGCTGGAGTTTTCCTGTAATTCCATCTGGAAACCTGCCATAGCCTTAAAGAAATGACTTCCCCATTGATGAGTATAAGATGAAGACACATTGGGAGAAAGATAATAATTAAAGGCATTGCCATGGGTATAAGAACCCCATTTCGAGTTGAGGTAACTCATTCCCGGATACGCATACCCTTGATCTGTACCTGAGTTCATGACTAATCTTCCGTCAGGTTTTTCATAAGTAGGAAATCCACGCTTGAAACTATTGTCTTCCACATCAAAACGGACTTTCATTTCTCCCACTATATCCCATCCTTTCAACGGAGTAACAGTAGCAGAAAAAGACATTGCATCCGAAATACGATTCTGTACATAATGCGATTCCTTCATATTACGAAGTTCCGTAGCGTCATTATATTGGGATTCAATCGGATAATGCGTCGGAGCATTCGGAATTGATTGTCCAACGCGTGCGTAGAAAATAAGCTGGTTTGGCATCGGACGCTTAATAATATTCAACGTTATATTATTGTTAAAATTGAATTTCAGCCAGTCATTAGCCTTAATCTGGAGTTTCGTATTTACATTGTATTTACTCAGATTATCGTCTACCTGGTCAAGCAGGCCTTCCTGATAAGTGTATCCTAGCCCTACATAATAGTTGAACTTATCCGAACCTCCCGTTACATTCAGATTGTGTGAATGACGGATAGCAGCATCTTTAAAATAGAAATCGAACCAGTCTGTATTTGCATATACTGCATCTCTCGAAGATGCCCAATCTGTCCCGAGTGCATTCGCATTTATACCCGGAAACTCTGCCGAATAAGGATTTTGCATGAACCCCTCCATCTTCTTAATAAGATCATCAGAAATTATCTGCTTATTACCTCCATTGGCAGCCATTTCATTTATGTAATTAGCATACTGAATAGAGTTCATCTGATCCGGCATATTAATAGGTGAACTGAACCCGACCGTTCCACGATAAGTGACCTGTGCCTTTTCTTTCCGACCGCTTTTCGTAGTAACCAATACTACACCATAAGCAGCGCGCGCACCATATACAGCCGCTGCAGAGGCGTCTTTCAATACACTGATTGATTCGATATCATTCGGATTTACATTCTGAAGACTCTGTTCCACTCCATCTACCAACACGTATGGTTCACTTCCATTAATAGAACCTGCACCACGGATATTGAATTTAATTTCAGCACCAGTTTCACCACCAACACCACCGGATACTGCATCTGTATCAAAATTCAAACCGGCTACGTTACCTTGCAGGGCACTTGTCAAGTCGGTAATAGGGCGGTTGACAATAGCGTCGGACTTTACAGTAGACACAGCAGCCGTAATGGTGCTACGTTTCTGCTTGTCCATACCCACTACAACAACCTCATCAAGAAGTTTTGAATCTTCCCGCAATACGAAGCGGTTGCCTTCAAGTTTTGTCACTTTTACTTCGAGGGGAGAATAACCCACGTAAGAGATGGTTAAGGTATTGCCAATTTTACCTTTGACAGAAAAGTTACCGTCAATGTCGGTCAAAGTACCTTCTTTTGCCCCTTTTACCATGACCGTAGCTCCAATAATGGTTTCCCCCTTATCATCTACCACTTGTCCTTTAATCATTTGTTGCTGTGCAAACGCTCCTGAAGGAAATAGCAAGAGCATCATCATAAGAACAACAAAGCAGCCTTGTTTTTTCATAAGCCTCTTTTTTTTCATAATACTACATTTAATAATAAAGATTCATATATTCATTAGCTAACAAAATAAGTCTCATAGACATCAGATTTAAGAATGAAGAGCCGAGATAGCTTTTCCAACTAACATTCTTGTCACAAAGGTAGAGTAGCTTTTAAAAAGAGGTATTTTAAAAATAGCCATTAAATATTCACTTTTCACCAAATCAACCCGTTCCATCGGAGAAATGGTTCTTATCACAAAAAGACAATGATTACAATATCCAACTATCCGGTTCTAACCTTACCAAAGCCCTCTTATTGAATATTCATGTTATAATCCGGTTCCATCCGTTTCAATTTTGTCTGCAAACGCCTTGATAGAAGGAAATAGCGGCTGAAAGCGAAAAAAGACGTCCCTCGCAGAAAGATACTGCAAACAAGGTAGAGTGCTTTCAGCGCATTCAGTTCTTTCAAATTAGCTGATGGATCTATATATCCAGCGTAGTAGGTATATATACTCACCACGCTGAATATATATGTCCGACAAGCAGGGTATATAGATTCATCATATGGGCAAAAGTCGGTGTTTGAACAAGTTCATAATCGAATCAAATTTCTACTCTCTGATTCCACCATCAGAGAAAGATTAGTAAAGCTATTTCGTAATTAGTTTCAACCCTATTTGAAACTAAAAGTTTCACGCCTGGAAACAAAGTGTTTCACCGTATGAAACGAAGTGTTTCACACCGAGAAACGGATTGTTTCAAGCCTTGAAACAATTTTTGAAACTAATCGCCACAGGTGAAGAGATGGTGAAGTGGTTGCACTTCACCCGCAAACTCTTTACTCATCGAAGAGACAGAGAAAAGGTGAAAGGGGAGATGGAAAGATGAAAAATAAATATCCAGTGGGGAAATTTATTCGATGCTGTAATGATTCAGTACTATACCGAAATGAATATTACTTTATAAGCTCTCTACTTCTTTTCCTGATAATTAACAGCTATCGAATGCTGTATCTCAAGAATTTACCTCCTCGCAAACTCTCATTTCCATACCTTTATACACTACCACAATCTTGTGTAGTTGCGTAGTGCCAATAGCGTTCTTCACCCTGTCGGTGTCAGCATAGCGGTTGGCCTGGGCAATAGCTTCCGCCCGCAATTCCTCCACCCGGCTTTCGGGGTCTTTGTATTTGGCATACTTCAACTCGATGATGTAGCTATGGCTCATGTCAGGGTAAATCTCCAGCATGGGAGACAGGAAAATGTCAGCATATCCGGATTGCGTGTCTGCTTCGGAGATGGGACGGTAGAAACGGTTTTGCGCTGTCATGGCAAGAGTGAAGCCATGTACGAAGGATTCTCCTTTCTGCTTGTCGCGCTGAGAGGCGTAGCGTTTCAGGCAATCGGCGATGTAGTCGAAGTAAGATTGCCATGCACCACGATATGCCAAGGCGGAAGATAGCTCATCTTTTTCATGGTTACTGAAACTGAGGTCGGCTTCATTGTATGTATTCAGCAGATAAGTATAGAGTTGTTCGCGCACTACCTGGTTGGGTATGATGAGTTTGGTCTTGCCTTCAAATGTTCCGCTCACGGTGAGCATGCCGAAGTAATAGAGCAGGCTCACGAAATTATCGGAATCTACAATGTTGGCAGCTGGGAAACCGTCTTTCAACTCGCCGGTGATGTATCCCTGGCTCACTAAAGTCTGGATAATGGAGGCATCGTGCGCAAACTCTTTATCCTTGCGGATAAGCATACGCAGTTTCTCGTAATCGATACGAATGTTACTTTCTATCATATTTCGCGGTGCCTTTCCGTTATTATCAATATAGTTCTTAACGAAATAGAGCACCATATTGGAGTTGTACAAGGTTGGCTGATCATAACACTCCTGCGCAAAGCAATAGTTGTCATACCACGGTTTCATAAGTTCTATCAACTCATCTACAGTGTGATGGAATGGAGCTTTAGTAGAATAATAAGTCAGCATTTCGCGGACTTCGTCCTCGGTGAAACCCATCATTGCGTTGAATTTCGGTGTGAGGGAATAGTTGGTGCCAATATTAAATCCACTGGTGAGGTCATCCATCGTGACGGGACTCACTCCGGTGATGAAGCAACGCTTGATGCTGGAATAGGTTCCGGCTTTCACCCTATTGAAGAAGGCGCGCAGGTAGCCTTCCTTGTGGGTCTCTTCCGTATATCGGTGAATGCTTTCGGCATCCGAGAGGATGGCATTGGTGAAGTGGTCATATTCGTCAATGAAAAGATATATTTGCTGCCCGGCAAGTTCACACTGATGATATAGATAATCCAACTGCTCAACAGCTCCTGCTTTTTCATTCAAGACTTCCTTAATGCCTTTCGGCAGGTATTCTGCATAAATATCACAGAAATAATCGAAGCTGGTATTGCAATGTGCATCCAACCCTTGACGGTAGTTATGCAACTCTCCACTAATTCCTGAGAAATTGAGATACAGCACCAGATAACTGTTACGGTCTCGTGTGGGATGCTTTCCGATATAGAGGTCGCCAAACAGGGCATCGAACTTGTCACGTGTACGCACATCATAATAGTGTTGCAACATGTTCAGCGTAAGGCTCTTGCCGAACCGGCGCGGGCGGATGAAAAAGAAGAATCTGTCCGATTGTTCTATTACAGGGATGAACGAGGTTTTATCCACGTAATAATAATTATCAAGACGAATATCCGCAAAGTTCATCATGCCGTATGGCAGCAACTTTCTTTCTGATGATACATATTCCATAATCCGGTGTATTTATGAGTTCACTTTTTATCAGTGCAAACAAAGATACGCTCTTTCCGCTACTTTCACAAACAAATGATTTTAAAAATGTTCTCTGCCCTGATACTCTTCCATGAGTACTGCAAGAAACAATAGATCAAAATGGACTCATCATCGTTGCTTTCTTACACACCTTATCTATAAACATGTTCATTGGGGTCGATATTGCAATGAGGTCCTTATATGCTTCGGCATATAATTCTTCCCGGCTCATACCTGTCAGATACATACTTGTTTTTATATAGGAAACAAAGGTAGTATTTATCTCCAGACCGGACATCATCCGTCGGAGTGTTTTTCTTTGAAAATTGGATATACTGAATGTAAACCAGACCCGGTTCTTCATTAGAAACATCTTACCAAACCCACAAAGAAGCACTTTTAGCGATTTTTAAAAGCCTATTGGTAAAAATTGAAACCAACCCGCTAGACAGAATCTTAAAAAACAAGTACCTTTGTATCTCACATTCCTTTAAACAACACATATTATGAAAAAACTCTGCCCTCTTATTCTTTGCACACTTTTTTCTCTTTCCGCAGCGTCCATAGAGACGGTGGATTATACTCAAGGGCTTTCCGTATGGTTCGACACTCCCAACAATCTCGATGGACAAGCTATCTGGCTACGTGCCAACGGCACAGGGGCGAATCCGGACAAAGCATGGGAAAGCCGTTCGCTACCTATCGGGAATGGCAGCCTGGGAGCGAATATCATGGGCTCCATATCCGCAGAACGAATCACACTGAATGAAAAAACTCTCTGGAAAGGGGGGCCGAATACCGCCAAAGGCGCCGAGTATTATTGGAACGTAAACAAACAGTCGTCAGGTGTACTGAAAGAAATCCGGCAGGCTTTCCTGGACGGGGATTCTAAAAAGGCGGGGTATCTCACGCAGGAAAACTTCAACGGGCTGGGAGCTTATGAAGAAAAAGACGAGACTCCGTTCCGCTTCGGTGCTTTTACCACGATGGGAGAGCTTTATGTGGAAACCGGACTCAGCGAAATCAATATGAGCAATTACCGCCGCATCCTGTCGTTGGATTCGGCGATGGCTGTGGTGCAATTTTACAAAGACGGGATACGGTATCAACGTAAATACTTCATATCCTATCCAGACAGCGTTATGGTCATGAAGTTTACTGCCGACAAAGGCGGAAAACAGAATCTTGTACTTAGCTATTGTCCCAACAACGAAGCAAAAAGCCATCTGGAAGCAGATGGAAACGACGGATTAGTATATACCGGCGTTCTCAATAACAACGGAATGAAATTCGCTTTCCGAATCAAAGCTATCCACAAAGGGGGAACACTGAAAGCAGAAAACGACCGGATTATTGTGAAGGATGCTGACGAAGTGGTATTCCTGCTTACGGCAGATACCGATTATAAGATGAACTTTGCCCCAGACTTCAAAGACCCGAAAGCCTACGTCGGCAACGACCCGTCACAAACGACTCTGGCTATGATGGACAATGCCCTGAAAAAAGGTTATGACGAGCTTTATCGTAATCACGAAGCCGATTATACCGCGCTGTTCAATCGGGTACGTTTTGAAATCAATCCGGAAATCGGCACTCCCAACCTGCCGACCTACAAACGACTGGCTAGCTATAAGAAAGGCGTGCCGGACTATCAGCTCGAACAATTGTACTATCAGTTCGGACGCTATCTGCTCATAGCCAGTTCGCGCCCCGGCAACATGCCAGCCAACCTGCAAGGATTGTGGCACAACAATACCGACGGCCCGTGGCGGGTAGATTACCACAATAACATCAACATTCAAATGAATTACTGGCCTGCGTGCCCCACCAATCTCTCTGAATGTACATGGCCTTTGATTGACTTTATACGCAGCTTGGTAAAACCCGGCGAGTAGACAGCACAAGCCTATTTCAACGCCCGCGGATGGACAGCATCCATCTCTGCCAATATCTTCGGATTCACAGCTCCCTTATCCAGCAAATCTATGGCATGGAACCTGAATCCTACCGTCGGTCCGTGGCTGGCAACGCATATATGGGAGTATTATGATTATACCCGTGACACGAAATTCTTAAAGGAAATCGGCTACGACCTTATCAAAAGCAGCGCACAGTTTGCGGTAGACCACTTGTGGCACAAGCCCGACGGGACTTACACCGCCGCTCCTTCCACTTCTCCCGAACACGGCCCGGTGGACGAGGGAGTCACTTTCGCGCATGCCGTAGTACGTGAAATATTACTGGACGCCATCCAGGCAAGCAAGGTGCTCGGAACGGACGCCAAAGAACGCAAACAATGGGAAAACGTACTGACCAAACTGGTTCCGTACCGTATAGGACGCTACGGTCAGTTGTTGGAATGGTCTACCGACATAGACGACCCGAAAGATGAACACCGCCACGTCAACCACCTGTTCGGATTGCATCCGGGGCATACCATCTCTCCCGTGACTACCCCCGAACTTGCACAGGCAGCCAGAGTGGTACTGGAACATCGCGGAGACGGCGCTACCGGTTGGAGCATGGGTTGGAAGCTCAACCAATGGGCACGACTGCAAGACGGAAACCATGCGTATAAACTATACGGCAACTTATTGAAAAACGGTACACTGGACAACCTCTGGGATACCCATGCGCCTTTCCAGATAGACGGAAACTTCGGCGGTACGGCAGGAATAACCGAGATGTTATTGCAAAGCCACATGGGATTCATCCAACTTCTTCCCGCTTTGCCGGATGCATGGGCAAACGGCTCAATAAGCGGAATCTGCGCCAAAGGAAATTTTGAGGTTTCCATCTCCTGGAAAGAGGGACAACTGGAGAAAGCTATCATCCATTCCAAATCCGGAATCCCCTGTAACGTAAGATACGGAGACAAGACGCTCAAGTTCAAGACCGTAAAAGGGAAAAAATACGAAATCACCTTAAAAGGGGACAAGTTAGCCGTATTATAAAGAAGGCATCTGTCCTCATAAACAAACCTGCTTTACATGAAAACCAAATACGCTGTTCTGTCAAGCCTTTTCTTTATCATACAGTTAGTCGGTGTTCTCCCTCTCCGGGCAGAACACTATTACTTTAAACAAATCTCTCTGAAAGAAGGGCTGCCTTCCAACGTGCGCTGTATTCTCCGGGATGAGCAGGGTTTCGTATGGATAGGTACCAAATCGGGACTGGGAAAGTTCGACGGGCACGAACTGAAAAGATACAAACACCAGGCAAACGACCCGAACTCGCTTCTCCACAACCTGATTTATCAGATTGCCGAAGACAAGCAACACAACATCTGGGTACTGACTGAAAAAGGTATTGCCCGTTACCAACAGCAGAGCAACGACTTCACGTTCCCCACGGACGAGGACGGGAAGAATATCACCGCCTATTCCTTCTGCCTTGTCCCGGACGGAATCCTCTTTGGCGGCAAGGACAGGATTTACAAATATAGTTATAACGATTCTTCTCTCCGGCTTCTGCAATATTTCAACGCCAACTCTTTTAAAATCAACGCTCTCAGTATGTGGGATTCAAAGACGTTGCTTTGTTGCAGCCGTTGGACAGGCATATACCTCGTAGACCTGCATACCGGAGAGCACAGACGGCCCCCTTTCGACTGCGGGCCGGAAATTACCACCATGATGACCGACAGCCGGAAAAGAATATGGATTGCCCCTTACAGCGGCGGACTTCGTTGCTACTCATACGACGGCAAACTACTGGCTTCGTACTCCACCCGCAACTCCGCCCTTAGCAACGACATCGTCCTAAGCCTCGCCGAAAGGGAAGGGCAACTGTGGATAGGAACAGATGGCGGCGGAATCAATATCCTCACCCCCGAAACCGGGGAAATCTCCCAACTGGAATATATCCCGGGACGTGAAAACTACTCTCTCCCCGCCAACTCCATTCTCTGCCTGCACAACGACCACAATAACAATATATGGGCAGGAAGCACCTGCAACGGATTAATCAGCATCCGGGAAGTGTTCATGAAAACCTACACCGACGTAGTCCCCGGCAACGACCGCGGACTAAGCAACAGCACCGTGCGAAGCCTTTACCGCCAATCGACCGACAGTATCTGGATTGGTACGGACGGCGGCGGTATCAACCTCTTTAACCCGCGTACCGAGAAATTCACCCATTATCTTTCTACCTGGAACGATAAAATAGCGTTTATCAGCGGATTCACTCCCGGAAAACTACTGATTTCCCTTTTCTCCAAAGGAGTATTCATATTCAACCCCGCAACCGGGGAGAAACAGCCTTTTACCATTGTCGACAAAGAAACTACGACACAACTTTGCAACCGGGGTAAATCGGTCAACTTATACCAGAACACCCCCAACACCGTGTTATTACTGGGCGACCATGTCTACCAGTATCACCTGAAAGAAAAGAAATTCGACAAGGTCACCGGAGAAGAAGGGAAAAGTATTGTCGGCACGCTCGTCCCCTTCAAGCACGAGAACAATCGGACTTATATCAACGACTTCAAACATATCTACGAACTGCATGACGGGGATTCCTTGCTGAAAACAACCTTCGAATGTTATCAGGATACCGTAATCAGTTCGGCGTCACACGACGAGCACGGTGATTTCTGGATAGGAAGCAATTTTGGCCTTATCCACTACAACCCCGTTTCCCAAAAGCAGACGCACATCCCTACCAACCTGTTTACCGAAGTCAACATGGTGCAATGCGACCAGAGGGGCAAAGTATGGATAGGTGCGGATAATCTGCTTTTCGCCTGGCTTATACAGGAACAGAAGTTCGTTCTCTTCGGAGAGTCGAACGGAGCTATCCAAAACGAATATCTGCCCAACGCCCGGTTGGTAAACAATGAGGGGGATGTCTATATCGGCGGTGTAAAGGGTATGCTGCGCATTGACGGCCAGCTGCTGCTGAATACATCGGAAATGCCGGAACTGCAACTGTTGGATATTATCATCAATGGTGAGCCTGCACAGAACAAGCTATATAGTCATCCGGCAGCAATCTCTGTCCCATGGGACAGCAATATCACCATCCGAATCATGTCGAAAGAAGAGGATATCTTCCGTAAGAAAGTCTACCGCTATCGGATAGAGGGGCTGAACGACCAGTATATCGAATCGTACCAGCCGGAATTGGTAATCCGGTCGTTACCACCGGGCAATTACAAAATTATGGCTTCATGCACAGCGAAAGACGGCAGCTGGATTCCCAACCAGAAAATACTAGAACTAACCGTACTCCCGCCATGGTATCGCACGTGGTGGTTCATTCTCGGTTGCACCATTCTCATTGCCACCATAATCATCGAAACTTTCCGCAGAACATTGAAACGTAATCAGGAAAAACTGAAATGGGCGATGAAAGAGCATGAGAAACAGATGTACGAGGAAAAGGTACGTTTTCTTATCAATATCAGCCACGAACTACGGACTCCGCTGACGCTTATTCATGCGCCACTCAATCAGATTTTGAAGTCGCTCTCTTCCGGAGACAGCCAATATCTGCCGTTAAAAGCCATCTACCGGCAGGCACAACGAATGAAGAACTTGATTAATATGGTGCTCGACGTGCGGAAAATGGAAGTAGGGGAGAGTAAACTGCAAATTCAGCCTCATCCGCTCAATCAATGGATTGAACACGTTTCGCAGGATTTTATCAGTGAGGGGGAAGCAAAGAATGTGCATATCCGCTATCAGCTCGACCCACGGATAGAGAAAGTCAGTTTCGATAAGGACAAATGCGAGATTATCCTAAGTAACCTGCTTATCAATGCCTTGAAACACAGTCCGCAGGACACGGAAATAACGATTGCTTCGGAACTGCTGCCCGAAGAAAACCGGGTGCGTATCTCCATCATCGACCAGGGATGCGGACTGAAACAAGTGGATACGCACAAGCTCTTTACCCGCTTCTACCAGGGAACGGGAGAACAGAGCGGAACAGGAATCGGCTTGTCTTACTCCAAGATTCTGGTGGAACTGCACGGCGGCTCTATCGGCGCACAGGATAATGAAGAAACCGGAGCCAGCTTTTTCTTTGAGTTGCCGTTGAGGCAGGAACCGGAAGAAATCATCTGCGAGCCAAAAGCTTATCTGAACGAGTTGATGATGGATGATAACAGCGGGCAGCCGTCCGCGAAAGAGGTATTCGACACCACTCCATACACTATTCTCGTAGTGGATGACAATCCGGATATGACAGACTTTCTGAAAAGAACGTTCGAAGGATACTTCAAACGGATAATTATCGCCGGAGACGGGGTGGAGGCCCTTCAACTGGTCAGAAGCCATGTCCCTGATATTATAGTCAGTGACGTGATGATGCCCCGGATGAACGGGTATAAACTTTGTAAAACGATTAAAGAGGATATCACTATCAGTCACATCCCAGTCATTCTGCTAACTGCCAGAGATGACAGGCAAAGCCAAATAAGCGGTTACAAGAATGGAGCGGACGGCTATTTAAGCAAACCTTTCGAAGTGGAAATGCTAATGGAACTTATCCGCAACCGGTTGAAAAACCGGGAATATACCAAGAAAAGGTATTTGAACGCAGGATTAATCCCCACTCCGGAAGAAAGCACCATCAGCCTGACAGACGAAACATTCCTGATTAAACTGAATAGTATCATCCAGGAAAATATAGAAAATTCCAACCTGGGCATCCAGTTTATCTGCCAGGAAGTAGGATTGGGCCGTTCTTCGCTTTATAACAAACTGAAAGCACTTACAGGCATGGGAGCGAACGAGTATATCAGTAAGCTCCGTATAGAAAAAGCTATTACATTGATATCCGGCACGGATATGCCCTTCTCTGAAATTGCAGAGAAAACCGGGTTTACCACTCCGAGTTATTTCAGTACGGCTTTCAAGCAATATACCGGGGAAACACCCAGTCAATATAAAGAAAGAAAAAAGAAAGGTCTGGCTGATAAATAATACCATCATTATTCTTTATGCTGGCTGAAGTTTCCGGCTGCAAGCCAATTCGCCGCATATTGACCGATTAACAAACGGGCTGCCACAGAAACACTTCTCCCGCAGCCCCTCTTTCTTTAAAATTAAAAGA
>ERZ791659.932-NODE-932-length-17564-cov-5.80147_pt1 | contig 17564 bp, 9 predicted proteins | sample MGYA00510053_ERZ791659 | MGnify/ENA primary metagenome ERZ791659 (study PRJEB30046, sample SAMN00715192) | human gut metagenome | study: EMG produced TPA metagenomics assembly of the A metagenome-wide association study of gut microbiota in type 2... | reverse complement strand
AAAAAAGATCGGAAAGTACCCCCATACTTTCCGATCCGAAACAGTCAAAAATCGACCTTAATCAATTTATTAACTTAACACATTACAAAGATATGAGAAAAATTTCTTTGAATGGGCTTTTTTGCCCAAAAAGTTTAGTATTTAAGCAAATATTACGAACTATGAAGATCACACTATTCCTTCTTTTGTTTGTAACGTTCCAGGCGTACAGCCACGCTACCTACTCTCAGAGTACAAGAATCAGCATCCCCCGTTCTGAGTTACGAGTAGGCGAAATCCTCGATAAAATCGAGGCTCAGACCGAGTATTTGTTTGTCTACAATAAGAAAAGTGTGGACGTGCGCCGCACCGTAAATGTAGATGCAGACAATCAACCGGTGTCCGAAGTTTTGGACGAAATCTTTAATGGTACCGACATCAGATATGTAATGGAAGGCAAGAATATTGTGTTGACCAAACAAAATGAAAAGGCCAGTGAAATCATTGCTACCGTACAACAAGAAAATATCTCTGTAAAAGGTGTTGTTACCGATACAAAAGGTGAACCCATTATCGGTGCCAATGTCGTGGAAAAAGGAACTACAAACGGTTGCATTACCAATATAGACGGTGAGTTTACACTAAATACACCGACTAATGCAACGCTGGTTATCAGCTTTATCGGATACCAGCCTGTAACGATTGCTCTCAACGGGCAGAAAACTCTCAATGTACAGATGCAGGAAGAAGCCCTGTCACTGGAAACGGTTGTGGTAACGGCTATGGGTATCAAGAAAAAAGCAGCTTCATTGACTTACTCAACCCAACAAGTGGGTGGCGATGAACTGACACGCGCCAAAGATCCGAATATGATAACCGCATTAGCAGGTAAATCAGCCGGTGTACAAATCAATAAGAGCGCATCCGGCCTTGGTGGCTCAGCCAAAGTTTCTATCCGTGGTACACGTTCCGCTTACGAAGGAGGCAATAACCAACCGTTATATGTCATCGATGGTGTCCCTATGCTAAATACGACTACCGAATCTACTTCTACCGTTATGGGTGGAGAAAATGACGGTGTGAATCGTGACGCCGGTGATGGTATCTCCAACCTGAATCCCGAAGACATTGAAAGTATGAGCATTCTGAAAGGTGCTTCTGCCGCCGCTCTTTACGGATCACAAGCAGCCAACGGTGTTATCTTAATAACTACCAAGAAAGGTAAAGCAGGTATGCAAAGAGTTACTTTCTCTTCAAATCTGACCATCGATCATGCCATCAGTCTGCCGGAATTCCAGAATTCGTATGGCCCCAGCGGAACTGACAGTTGGGGAGAAAAAAAGTCATTAACCGACTACGATAATGTTGGCAAATTCCTCGGTAACGGTGTAACCGCTATTAACTCTATATCCGTACAAAGCGGAAACGAGAAGATGCAGACTTACTTCTCTTATGCCAACACTACAGCCAAAGGTATCATTGATTCCAACAAATTGCAAAAGCACAACCTTACGTTCCGCGAAACAGCGAGTTTCTTCAATGACCGTCTGAAACTCGATGGAAATGCTACCCTGATGACACAAAAGATTAAGAATAGCACTGCATCCGGAGGTATATACCTGAATCCATTGGTCGACCTGTACAGTTTCCCACGTGGAATGGACATGTCTGAATATGCTACTAATTTTGAAGTAGCCGACCCGACAAGAAATGGTATGCCTGTACAAAACTGGTATACAGACGTTTCCGAATGGTCACAAAATCCTTACTGGATTAAGAATCGTGTTACCAACACAAATAAGCGTTACCGCGCTATGGCATCCCTAAGTGCCAGCCTGAAAATAAACGATTGGTTAACCCTGCAAGCCCGTGGTAATGCAGACTATGTAAGCGACAAGTTCGATCAGAAAATGTATGCATCTACAGCTCCCAATATTACAGGTACCTATAACGAAAAGAGTAACGGACGTTATGTTTGGTCGGAAAGCGAACAATTCCAGATTTATGCCGACGTGATGGCCATGTTCAATAAAACATGGAACAAATGGTCATTGAATGCCGCTGTCGGTACCAGTATCAACAAGAATAAAGTCAACTCACTGATGCTCGACTCTAAAATCGCCTCACTTTACAAACCTAACTTATTTACGGTTGCCAATATCGTTATGGGCTCTAATGCCTCCATCAATCAGGAGATTGATCAGAGACGTACCATTCAGTCTGTATTCGGAACAGCACAAATCGGCTTTGACGAAGCCCTGTATCTTGACATTACAGCACGTAATGACTGGTCTTCCACATTGGCTCATACGGAAAGTATGAATTCAGGCTTCTTCTACCCTTCCGTTGGTTTATCCTGGATCATTAATAACTCATTAAAACTACCGGAATGGATTTCCTTTGGTAAAGTACGTGGTTCATGGGCACAAGTAGGTAACGACCTGCCTATCGGTATCACTAACCTTGTAGATATTATTCAGGCCGGTGGTGTATTGCAAGCAGCCGACACATACAATAAGGGCGATCTGAAACCGGAAATCAGTAGTTCTATCGAATTTGGTACGGAATGGAGATTCTTCCAAAGCCGCTTAGGAATTGACTTTACCTGGTATCAGACTGATACAAAGAATCAATTGTTGAGAATGCCCACCGCCGCAGGAGACAAATATGCATATCGCTATATCAATGCCGGGAAGATCCGTAATAAAGGTATAGAATTAACAGTAGATGCAACTCCGGTTATGAATGATAATTTCCGTTGGAAAACTGCCGTCAACTTCTCAACAAACAGCAATGAAGTCATTTCTCTTCACCCGGATTATACTTCATTCATTTATGGTAGTTCCGGACTTTCTATGGCTTACCTGATGCGCATCAAAGAAGGTGGTTCCCTGGGCGATATCTACGGAAATGCATTCGTGCGTGAGAATGGAAAAATAAAGCTCAATGAAGATGGAAGTCCTCTTGTAAAGACTGGTAACAACGACTATCTGGGTAATGCAAATCCCGACTGCTTACTGGGTTGGAGTAATACATTTACCTATAAAGGATTCAGTCTCTATTTCCTGATCGATGCCCGCGTAGGTGGTGATGTCATGTCCTTGACACAAGCAGTCCTTGACCAAAATGGCGTGACCAAAGCAACGGCACAGGCCCGTGATAGAGGTTACATAGAATACGAAGGAACTCGCTTCGACGAGAATCATATTAAACCATTCTTTAAATCAGTAGGTGGTCGTAATGGTATATCCGAATATTATATGTATGATGCTACCAATATCCGTATGCGTGAATTGTCAATCGGCTATTCTTTCCCGCAATCACTGCTGGAAAAGACGAAGGCATTCAAGGGTATCGATGTATCGCTGGTAGCACGCAACCTGTTCTTTTTCTACAAAGATGCACCGTTCGACCCGGATGCAACCTTGTCTGTTGGCAACTCACTTCAAGGTGTAGATGTATTCGGCATGCCTTCTACCAGAAACATTGGTTTCAATATCAAATTCACATTCTAACTTAAAGCATTTACGATTATGAAATATAATAAATTCCTAACCATACTTTTTGCAAGCGGATTGCTGGGTATCGCAGTCGCATGTACCGACAATTTTGAAGCAGATAACAGAAACAATACAGGGTTTGACTCCGAATTGCAGGAATATGATTTCCAAAAATATCTGTTGAAGTTTGAAATAATCCAGAGTGGTATCTACTTTAACTACGACTGGGGCGAAGGTAAAAACTGGACTTTCCAAATCGCACAAAATTTGGGGCAAGACATGTTCTCAGGCTATTTCCATGATTTCAATCAAGGTTTCAATGATAAGAACAGCGTATATGCACTGAACGATGGATGGACTTCTACTCACTGGACATACAATTACTCGTACATTATGCCCGAAGTACAGAAGTGCGAACAAATCAACGTAGAGCAGCCTGCACTGTTAGCTGTAACCCAAATATTGAAGGTTGAATTGATGCACCGTGTAGCAGATTGCTACGGACCATTGGTATATAGTAAATTCGGACAGGAAGGTGACAATGTAGATGATCTGAAGACAGCCTACAAACAATTCTTCACCGATCTGGAAAAAGGAATCACTTCTTTACAAAGTTTTATCAAGGACAATCCCGGCGTAGAGCCGTATAAAGACGCCGACATGCTGACTCCTAACAAGACTTTGGCAGAATGGGTTAAATTTGGCAATTCATTGCGTTTGCGTCTAGCCATGCGTGTTGCTAACGTAGACAAAGCTCTTGCCACCGAGCAAGCTCAGAAATCATTCACCCTCGGGCAATTCCTGGAAGCACCAAATGAGATTATTTCCGTATCGACTGCCGGCGGCTACAATAATCCGCTGGGTGAAATCAACAAGTCATGGGGGGAAGTCTTCATGGGGGCCACCATGGAATCTGTACTGACCGGATATGATGATCCACGCATGTCCAAATATTATGATCCAGCAAATGGTGCAGTTATCACATGGAAAGAGAACGATGTAGTGAAAGAACTTCCGCAGCTCTTTGAGTACGCTGGAAGCTACAAAGGCGTACCACAGGGAACCGGCTTGCTTTCTGCCGACAATCGCTATAAAGAATGTTCAAAGAGCACAGTCAGTCAAAAAACGAACCCTATTTTAATGACTGCTGCCGAGGTATGGTTCCTTCGTGCAGAAGCTGCTTTACGAGGCATCTCTACAGAAGATCCCAAAATATGCTATGAGACAGGTGTAAAAACATCCTTTGAGCAATGGGGAGTAGGTGGAGTTGATGCTTACCTGCAAAGTGACAAGACACCAGCTGATTACAAAGATCCGTTCGATACCCAATTCGATATGAATGCACGCATCACTACTACTCCCAATTGGGCGGATGCCAACGGTACAGAAGAACAATTTGAGAAAATCATGACACAGAAATGGCTTGCCATATATCCCGAAGGTAATGAAGCATGGACAGAGCAACGTCGTACCGGTTATCCGAAATTATTTAAAGTCAAAGTGAATAATAGCGGTGGTGCCATTAACACAGATGAGATGATCCGTCGTCTCCCATATCCGGAAGGTCTGAAAACATCTAATCCTACTCAGTACAGTTCATTAACAAGAGCACTGGGTGGTGCCGACACAGGTGGTACTCGTCTCTGGTGGGATGCCGGAAAGAATAATTTCTAAATTCCAATAAGACCAAGGTATAGAATTTTGATTAGTGGTGTTTTTCTCCGTATTAGTTACGAGGAAAAGAAGATTGGGAGGAGTAAAGTCATTTGGGGGACTTTACTCCTTTTTTTGTCTATATTTTCAGATACACTAAAGACTGGTATATGTCAGTTTATCATCCATTATTAATAACCAGGATTCTGTTGTTGCTTCTTTTCCTCGGAAGTCAACGCATGACCATCCTTTTGGATAGCATCCAGATAAGTTTGAGGGATAGGACGCAAACAATGATGTTCATCAATATTAGGAGCAGCATCCGAATTAAAAGCTTTGGTACGTGCCACCAATGTTTTCGTTCTTGATAAGTCTTCCCAACGATAAAACTCACCGCAAAGTTCACGGGAACGCTCATTCAGCAAAAGGCACATCATACGATCATAATCAGAGCTATATTTCAGTTTTGAAATGACAGCCTCATCTTCAGCCGGAAGACTATGTATATCTGTTATTTCAAGATCAGTGGGAAGTGTAGTCTTATCAATATCATTGGACTCATAATAAGAATTTCCGGTGTAATAAGAGTTTATGCCGTCAATCTGCCATCCTAAGGCATTTTCATTATATGATGCACCACCGTCACAATATGCCGAACGATCTTCCCCGTTCTTGTAGGCAGCACGCTTGCGGAGTTCATTAATGTAATGCAGAGCATCACCATATTCGCCTTGGCGAATCAGAACTTCAGCAGCGATCAGATAAGTTTCACCAAGACGGGCCAGAATACCATCCCGATTGCCTCCCATGTCACTGACCGTTTCACGCGAACCATCAATATACTTATTAAGAGCTACAAAACGACTTACATCATCATATAATGCCACATCGTCCCTACCGTTACGATCTTTCGGATAAGTCACAAATGTAGTAGGAATGGCTTTGCCGGTCTTTTCATCAATCACCTTTCCGCTGAGTTGCACTCCATCGAACCGGGTATCACCCGGACGATTGACAACATACATCACGCCCAAATCTCCCACTTCGTAACCGGAACCCGCTTTCGGGTTATTAACAGCATACTTAGTCTTAAAGCTTTTCCAGAAACGAGAATCATTAATCATATCATAGATATTATACATATAATATGTGGTTCTTAAACGTTGGTACTCGCGACCGCCAGCCAAGTCACGTTTCATCTGAGGCAAATTATTGTAAACAGACAAGAAGAAGAGATGGCATCTGTTAGTACCGGCACTTCTGGAAGATTTGTCAGAAGAGAACTGTGCCGAAAGAATAATCTCATCTAATTTTTCACTCGCTCCGTCAGGTTCCGTATAATGCCACAGATCAGAAAAATTGGGGGCTAACTGATGACGTGAAATTACTTCTTTGGCCAGTTTCAAGGCTTCTTTCAGGTCAGATTCTTTAGTCGTACTGTTCCATCCATCATTAATTTCACTGGCACGGAACAAGTAAGCCTTAGCTAAAAAATGAGCCGCAGCATCCCTGCTAATCTTCCCCACCATGCTTACCGTCGCCGGCAACAGATCATAAGCATTCTTCAAATCACCAATCGCCTGCTCTACCGTGGCTTCTGCCGTAGCACGGGTGAACTCACGGACAGGTACAAAGCTCGACTCTAATTTCAAGGGTACACCTCCATACTGGGAAACCAACTTCAGATAATTAAAGCCACGCAGGAAATAGGCTTCGCCCATATACGTCTTCTTATTCGTACCGGTATAACTATCAGGAGTTATTTTACTTAACAACAGGTTCGCATTGTTGATTCCGATATACATGGCATCCCAAAGGCTTTCGGCCATCGTAGTATTTGAATTAGCGGCTACAATCTGTGACTGGAAACTACCATCATAATTATTCCACACTTTATTGGAACCATCACCACCCACAGTAAACTCATCCGTACCGTAATTAGTGGTAGTATAGGCATTCTCCTTGAAGAAATGGAAACGCAGGTTATTGTAAATGCCCACAGCCAGCTGATCAATACCTTCCGGTGTATCAAAGAAATCGGTAGTCTGTTGAGTGGTAAGCTTTTCATCCAGAAAATCACTACAGGAAGCCACCACGCCTCCCAAGGTCAAGGCTAATAAGCCGAATGTAATATTCTTATATAATTTCATAATTGTTTGCTTTTTAGTTTAAAATCCTACATTCAATCCTATTGTGAAACCACGGTTCCAGGTAGATGTTAAATTCTGCGAAGCGTCCAGTTCCAGAAAATCTATATTAGAAAAGATACGCCCCGGATTCTTAGCCTGCACATATACTTTCAGATTAGATAGATTCCATTTGCTCACCATGTTCTTCGGGAAAACGTAACCTAATGAAACATTACGCACTTTCAGGAACGAACCGTTCTTATATCCCAGAATCCGGTAGTAGGGATCACCGCCTCCATCATCATGGATAGGTTTCTGATATTCAGCATTCTTATTATTCTCATTATAATAATTTATCTTACGCTGAGTGTAGCGGCCTCCCTGCCACTCACCACCTGTATCAACCATATAGTCAAAACGACCGTACAACATGAAGGAAAGCTCAAAATTCTTATAAGAGAAAGTATTGGTCATACCCAAAGTCCAGCGTGGACGTGTATGTCCCACTACTATACGGTCATCATTCGGATCAATCTTATGGTCACCATTCTGGTCTACCGGTCGTGCCATACCTACCTGAAACGAATGTCCTTTCTTATTAAATTCAGCCATTTCAGCCGCATCTTCTTCTTGCCAGATTCCGGCAGATTCATAGCCATAGATCACTCCCAATGACTTTCCGATGAACCAATTATTATTAATATCATCTTCTTTACCATTTGCCAACTCCTCTATTTTATCTTTCTGCCAGGCGACATTTAGACTGGTAGACCACTCAAAGTCCCGGGTCCGGATATTCACAGTATTCAATGTGATATCCACACCTATATTGGAAGTTTCCCCCACATTGGCATAAGTTTGGGTATAACCATTTAATGAAGGAATTCCCATCTGCATCAATAAGTCTGTTGTACGCGAAGTATAAAAATCCAGAACTCCCGAAATTCTTCCGTTCAGTACAGAGTAATCAACGCCAATATTATATTGGGTGGTCTTTTCCCAAGTTAAGTCTTTATTTGCCATAGCAACCGTACCACCCGTAGCTACAGGATCGGAAGCTACGAAGCCTGAAGTGGAACTGTCACCATAAGGATAATAGATAGGAACAACGGCCCCCTTTGTTTGGTAAGGATCAATAGCGGAGTTACCGGTAACCCCGACTCCCACACGTAGTTTCAACTGATTGAGCCAACTTACATCCTGCAAAAATCCTTCCTGATCAAGACGCCAGCCCAACGCCGCACTAGGGAAAAATGCCCATTTATTACCTTTGGCAAGCTGCGAAGCGCCATCCCAACGACCGGAAACCGTGAGGAGGTATCTGCTGTTATAATCATAATTTAAACGGAACATATACGAGAGTAACTGCTTCTCTACTAAATCACTCCCCCAGTCATCCAGTGCAGAAATATTTGCTTTACTCAACGCATTCCAGTTGGCACTGGCCAGGGGAATATTTAAAGCAGCCATAGAGGATTCTTCATAACGATATTTAGTGGCACTTTGCAGTAAAGTCACTCCCAAAGAGTGTTTTCCTATTTCCTTATCATAGTAGATAAGATTATCAAGTGTCCATGAAAAATCAGATTGATTCGTTAAACTGGCACGATTGGTTCCCTCACGACTGACAGAGTTCGCATCTGCAAAACTTCCATTACGGTAACTACGAAAGTCGGGACCAAAATTGAAGCGATATCTGAGCCCTTTCAGAGGAGAGAAGATCTCACCCAAGTTCAACTGGGCATACAGACTACCGATAGCACGGAACATACGACGTTCATTCTCACTATAATTCCATTCGTTGACTATCGTTTTCACTTTATCATCTCCACCCGGATAATCAATGCGGTTCCCCTCATCATCAAAGGGCACGGCATACGGATACAAACTGGTAGAAGCTGCATACAGATTGGATGGCCGGTCACTGATCATCTGTCCTACAGCCTTAGCCGAAGAACCATATTGCTGTTCACTGAAAGTACCGTTAACATTCAAGCCCATCTTGAACCATTTGGTCGGATCAAGATTCAAGCTGACTTTGGCTGTATAACGAGTGTAAGACTGACCTTTCACGGTACCTTCATTATCCAGATAGCCGATAGAAGCATAACCTTGTACTTTATCCGTACCACCACTGGCGCTCAACGTATGTTCATGGGTAACACCGGTTTGTGTAACCATATCAGCCCAATCCGTTGTAGGAACCGCAGATGCATTCCAGCTACCACCAGCCCAACCTTTTTCAATATTCCTCCAGGCATAAGGATCTTTTGCTCCGTTAAAAATCAGATAATCACTATCCTTATCAGGCTCGTCACCCCTCGGATATTTATTCGGTTCTTTATAGTAATAAGCCCAACGACGCCACTCAATGTATTCGGCAGAATTCATCATTTCAGAGTAATCCTGCAAATTTTCAATGGTCATCGTACCCGAATAGTTCAATGACATCTTGCCCGCCTTACCCTGTTTAGTAGTAACCAAAATGACACCGTTGGCACCACGTGAACCATAAATAGCAGTAGCAGAGGCATCCTTCAGGACATCAATGGATTCTATATCCTGCGGATTCAAAGTCTCAATGCCACTTGTCGACATTAAAGGAATACCATCCACTACATAAAGCGGAGTATTGCTGGCACTCAACGAACGTACACCGCGTACATTGATAGTTCCTATTTCACCCGGACGTTCATTGCTAACAATATCCACACCTGCCGCTTTACCTTGCATAGCTTCGAAAGCATTGGCTGCCGGTCGGGAATTCAGTTCGTCCGAATTTACACGAATCATAGCACCGGTAACGTCCGATTTCTTCTGAACACCATACCCCACCACTACCACTTCGTCTAACGTTTCCGTATCTTCCTGCAGAATGATTTTCAGTTCTCTTTTATTCTCCACTTTGATTTCCTGCGGAATATAGCCAATGTATGTAATCCGTAGAATTGCATTAGCCGGGGCATTGATAATAAAACGCCCATCTATATCTGTAATTGTACCTATTGATTGTCCCTTTATCGTAACATTAGCACCAATGATCGGTTCACCGGCCATATCTTTTATAGATCCTGTCACCTTATTATCATCAGCTTGTTTTTCAGAAGCTTTCTCTTTTGCTTTATTCATCAGCATGATATTCTTGCCTTCCATAGCATAATAAATATCAGTCCCTTCAAAGACCTCGTTCAAGACCTCTGCCACCGGTTTATCTTGTGCATGAACTTTGACGTTACGTTTCAGATTAACCTCATTCATATCATACACAAACAGATAATCAGTCTGCTTTTCTATCTCGTTGATAACTTTGCCTGTTGATATACGGTCCGAAACAACTGTAACTTTCATGGTCTGTGAATAAGATTTCGTGGCAAAAGCTGTTCCGACAAATAAAAACAAGGCCAGAGCTGTGATTTTCATAACCCGAAATAAATGTTTAATTTCTACAATAGATTCTTGGTACAAAATATTTTTCATATATTTGTATTACTAATTTTAGGTTTTAACTTAAGATTATTAGAAGAAAATGTCAATGTATCATTGACTTCCATGGGATAGTGTTGCAGCACTGTCCCATTTTTATAAAATATGATGTGTGTTATTCCATAGGCAGAATATTTTAAAGGGTTAATTAATAGTTATCACATTGTTTTCATCATCTTTTGTATAAGTAAATCTATTATTCAATCTCAGTACTTTCAGCACATGCTCCACTCCATCTTTGGTTCTGAACTTGCCTGTATAGCGATTCTTGAATATACTGGTATTGTTTACCACAATATCCACTCCATAATAAAGTTTCAATTTTTCAATCATATCCCTGACGGATATATCATTAAAACAAAGCAAACCTTCACGCCATAAAAAATAGTCTGGTTCTTTAATACGTCCTTTCACCAGCCTGGTACCTTTCAGGCTTGCCATTGTGTTTGGCTCCAACTTCAACACTCCTGCGGATGGATCCGATAGCTGAATTTCTACCGCTCCTTTCAGCAAAGAAGTTTCCCAGACACTATCTTCCGCATAAGCCAATACGTTGAATTCCGTACCTAACACCTTTACATTGCATTTACTCGTTTCCACTATAAAAGGCCTCTCTTTGTTCTTAGCTACTACAAAATAACCCTCACCATCTAATTTTACTTTCCGGTTATTATCTTTAAACTTTTCCGGGAAAGTCAATGTACTCCGAGAATTCAACCACACCTTCGTACCATCTGCCAACATTATTTCCGTCCGTTGTCCGGCAGGCGCATAAATAGATTGAAGTGCACTGCTTTCCACTGTCTGATGTTTATTATCCCAATAGTGTGTACCTAATAAGACGATTGCAACCACTGCCGCTGCTTTAGCCATTTCCACCCAGAGTGTATGCACAGAAAATCTTTTTCCTGCTTTTTTCTTTTCTACCACTGCCGGCAGTGTACGCCACAAAGCGATATCATACAATTTGCGTTGCGCCATATATTCACGCATATTCTCAGGCTTTTCCTGCATCCACTCGGTTATGTGCCTCTTCTCTGCTTCCGTGGCATTACCGGATATATATTTCTGTAATAACTCTGTATCCATATTCTATGCTATTCTATATAGTTAACGACTAAAGTGGAAACATCCCTAAAAGAAAAACTAAAAAAATGAAGTAGTACTTTATTCAGTAGAAGAAATGATAAGAAATGCGCTTATCAGACGGCTAATTGAAAAGAGGCAAAAAGATAGATTTCCGATTAAATCTCATTTATGTTCTCTATCTTAAGAACAACGTCTAATTTAGAATTTAATATAAAAATAGAAGTAAAAGAGGGGCAGATAATCCTTCAAGGATACCCGTAGTACCTTCAATGCCTTTGAAATATGGTATTCCACTCCCTTAATGGAAATTTTCATTTCTTCGGCAATTTCTTTATTCGACTTATTCCCAAAACGGCTTAAAAGAAATATCCGGCGTGTCTGCTCCGGCAGAAGGTCTAAAGTCTCACGAACAATAGATTCCACTTCTTCCGAAAAGATCTCATCGGGGTTACAGGCTTCCAGAGTGGAAATTCGAGTGGAAAGTTCAAAATGATGCCAGTCAGTCATAGATTCAAAAGCTGTGCGTTTCACCTCCTCATGTTTCAGATAATCCAGAGCTTTATTCTTCAGGATAGTAAGTAGAAGGGGTTCCACATAATCTATCGCTTCTATTTTCAGCTTCTCCCACAGCCTTATCAATGACTCGGAAGCGATGTCTTCAGCTGCCAAATCATCGTGAACATAAGACTTTGCAAAGAAAAAAGATTTCTTATAATAAAAGGCATAGATATCACTGAAAGTATTTCCTATTTTATCATTCATCAGTCACACTCTATTATGTTTTTCACTCGTTGCACTAAATATCATATAGCAAAGTTAGCAATAAACATTTAATAACCCGTTGGGAAAATTATCTTTTTGATCGGAGGGAAACGAACATATGCTTACTACTTTTCTATCAACACATTACATTTACCTACTATTTACCCTAGGATGTAAAAGCATTTACCGCAAGATGTAACGACCTTTACCCCATATTGTAACGCTCTTTACCTCGGCATGTAACGACCTTTACCTCAGTATGTAAATGAAGTTACCATTTGGCATAAACATAATTTTCATGGAATGAAACAACCGTCGGGCTTATATCCCACCAATCATCACTTATAGACTTGTATCGGCAACTCCCCGCGCAATGCTCCCAAAACGTTAACAGCAAGCGCTTCCAACTCATCTTCTCCAGGGTACACATACACTGGAGCAAGAAAAGAGACACGCTCTTTCAGACGAGAAATAACATACTCTGAATGTGCAATACCGCCTGTCAGCAAGATTGCATCTATTTTACCAAAAAGCGCAACGGCGGCAGCTCCAATGCTTTTGGCAACCTGATAGATCATGGCATTCAGCACCAATTCGGCTTTTTCATCTCCGTCTTCAATAGACTTTATGATGGCAGGTATATCCGTAGTGCCAAGGTGCGCTGCCAGACCGGCATGGCCGGAAATGCGTTTCTTCAGTTCATCCTTTCTGAAACGATGGGAATAACAAAGATCAATCAACTGCCCGGCAGGCAATGTTCCCGCACGTTCGGGTGAGAAAGGACCTTCACCGTCAAGCGCATTATTCACATCAATGGCACGCCCGTTATGGTGAGCCCCAACAGAAATGCCACCACCCAAATGACAGATAATCAAATTCAACCGTCTTCATAGCGCACCGGATGATCGGGAGAAGCGGCTGTTAACTCGGCAGCATAACGGCGGGCAATGGCACGCTGGTTCAAAGCATGCCAGATGGTAATACGTGGCATCAGTGGAGAACCCGTGATACGGGCTATCTCATCCAGCTCGTCCACGACACCGGGATCAGCAATAAAAGCACGGCAATCGGGAAGCAATGCTGCCAATTCGGAAGCAATAAGGCACCCCAGATTACACGCATGGCTTCTCATGGCATGGGTTATATCATCCAGCATGGCGTCGTTCACCTCGTACACTCCACCCGGAATGGGTTTCAGTAATCCTCCACGCCCTACGATGGCATCAAATTCAAAAGGAATACCATTCTCTTTTAAGGCTTCTATTACCAGATTCTTGCGGAATTCAAACTGGTCGATGACGCGAGGGAAATGGGAAAGTTCTCCTACCGAATGGCGAATGTTACGCACCAAAAGCGGAGTTGTGTCTTCGTATACTGCAATTTTCGTTGAAGTAGAACCGGGATTGATAGCAAGAATTCTCATAATTTAAGATTTGACGATTTACAATTTACGATTAGGATCACCTACTTTATCACCCTGCCACTTAGTCACAGGCACAAGTGAGACATGCCATAGCAATACTATAATATTTAGAGAGACCGGAATCACTACGTGAGGGCAACACCACTGGACATACAGGACCTTGCAACAGACCTGCCATATCAGCATGGGCAAACAAGGATACAGCCTTATAAAAAGCATTTCCCGATTCGATATTAGGGAAGATCAGCACATCCGCTTCTCCATTGATAGGAGATGCAATCCCTTTGATATCACCGCTTGTCTTCTCACAGGAAGTCTTTACATCCAACGGACCATCGATTATTACATTTCCGAATTCTCCGGCCTCCGCCAACTCCACGATATTGACATAATCTAACGAATGGGGGAACTTGGCACTTACCTTCTCCGTACAATGAATAAGTGAAATGCGAGGTTGTTCGATGCCAAAGTGGCGACAAGTATGGATGGCATACCAGATCATCTCTATGCGTTGCTGCAAAGTGGGTCGCGGAATTACGGCGGCATCCGAGAAGAACAGCAACTTATCATACGTAGGAATCTGCATTACAGCCAGATGGGTCAGGATTTTACCCTTAGGCAACAGGCCTTTTTCTTTGTCAAGGATAGCATGCAACAAATTATCTGTATTGATAATACCTTTCATCAAAATATCCGCTCCACCCTCACGAACAATACGTACAGCCTCACGCGCCGCCTCATCGGGATCCTCTATATGCACCGTACGGACGTACTGGGGATATTTCTTCAATGTAGGATATTTTTCAAGAATCGCAGAGTCGCCAATCATCAGGAACTCCGCAATCCCTTCTTCCAGAGAACGGGCAATGGCGTATTCCGTATTGGGGTCATTAGCACAAACTACTGCAATACGTTTCCTTTTGTTCAAGGATTTCAAATGTGAGGTTAGTTGATCAAAGCTTCGAATAGGTTCCATAACGTTAGATTTTTAGCAAATATCTGAAAAAATGTCGAGAAATGCAGCATAACACTCCAGGAAATTTCGCAAGCCTTATTTCATTTTGATAGTTTACACCACAGATTACACAGATTAACGCAGATTATTACTTTTCACCATGATTAGAATAAATCTGTGTTAATCTGTGTAATCTGTGGTGTAAACTAAATTTCGTTTTGAGTTATTTTATGTACTTTTGTCCCCATACGCAAAATATTGAATTATGAACAGCCTTATTTTTCCGTCATACGTACAAAAAGGTGATCGTGTCATCATCCTTTCTCCTTCCAGCAAGATAGACAAGTCTTTTTTGAAAGGAGCCAAAAAGCGTTTGAAATCCTGGGGACTGGAAGTGGTAATGGCTAAACATGCCGGAAGCTCACACGGAACGTATGGAGGCAGCATCAAACAGCGCGTAGAAGATTTACAGAATGCGCTGGATGATGAAAAGGCTAAAGTTATTCTATGCAGCCGTGGCGGATACGGAGCAGTGCACCTGTTAGGGAAGCTCGATTTTACCCGTTTTCGTGAACATCCTAAATGGCTGATTGGTTTCAGTGACATTACCGCATTACATAATGTGCTCCAGAAAGAAGGTTTTGCATCACTCCACGCCCTGATGGCACGCCATTTGACGGTAGAATCCGAAGATGATTTCTGCACATTGGCACTCAAAGATATCCTCTTTGGACATTTTAATCCGGAGACAGCAGAATCTGTAGAAATCTCAGAAAATGGTTTCAGCTATATTTGCCCCGGACACAAATTAAACCATAAAGGAACCGCCAGCGGCATTTTACGAGGTGGCAACCTGTCCGTATTTTATGGGCTGCGCGGCACTCCTTACGATATTCCCGCTGAAGGAACCATTCTCTTTATAGAAGATGTAGGCGAACGTCCGCATGCAGTAGAGCGCATGATCTACAATCTGAAACTGGGCGGTATATTAGAAAAACTATCCGGCCTTATTATCGGACAGTTTACGGAATACGAGGAAAACAAGTCTTTGGGGAAAGAGTTATATGGTGCAATTGCCGACCTCGTGAAAGAATACGATTACCCCGTCTGTTTTAATTTTCCGGTAGGACATGTCAGCATGAACCTGCCTATGATAAACGGAGCGGAAGTAACGCTGGAGACCGGAAGAAAAGAAGTGAAACTAAGTTTTAATTTAGATAAAGAATGAAACGGAATTATACTCTCATCCCTTTATGCCTGGTGTTGCTTGCATTCATAGCATGCAGCAACAATACCAAGAAGGCAAGCGACGACACTGAAACAACAACCAAAAGCGTCGTCAATGTTCCACAGTTCAACGCAGACAGTGCTTACCAGTATGTGAAAGCACAGGTTGACTTCGGTCCACGCGTTCCTAATACGAAAGCGCATGTGGATTGTGGCAATTATCTGGCTGATAAACTGACAGAATTCGGTGCAAAGGTTACTAGCCAATATGTAGACTTACCTGCCTATACCGGCACATTACTAAAGGCCCGGAATATCATCGGTTCCTACAAACCGGATACAAAAAAACGTATTGCACTTTTTTCTCATTGGGACAGCCGTCCGTGGGCAGACGCTGACCCGGACGCTAAAAAGCATTACACCCCCATTTTAGGTGCCAATGACGGTGCCAGCGGTGTAGGCGTATTATTGGAAATAGCACGTCATTTGCAGAAACAGTTGCCGGAAATGGGTATAGATATTGTTTTTGTAGATGCTGAAGATTATGGAACACACCAGGCTTACAACGGCCCGCATAAAGAAGAATACTGGGGACTTGGCTCACAGTATTGGGCACGCAACCCGCACGTACAGGGATATAATGCACGCTTCGGTATATTGCTGGACATGGTAGGTGGCAAAAATGCAGAATTCCGTTATGAAAGCCTGTCTCATGAAGTAGCTCCCAATGTCAATGAGAAAGTCTGGAAAACAGCCAACGCTTTAGGCTTCGGGCGTTATTTTGTACAGAAAAAAGGCGGTTTCGTTACCGATGACCATACGTTCATCAACAAGTATGCGAAAATCCCGACAATCGATATCGTCCCTTACTATCCGGAAGGAGATTTCTTTGAGCATTGGCACACCGTGAAAGATGATATGGATGCCATTGATAAAGCTACATTGCAAGCAGTAGGACAAACTGTAATGCAAGTAATCTACAGCGAAAAATAAATCATAAATCATAAATCATAAATCTGCAACATGAGTATCAATGAATTACAAGACGAAGTGATCACCGAATTCAGCGACTTTGACGACTGGATGGATCGCTATCAACTCCTCATAGACTTAGGAAACGAGCAGGAACCGCTCGACGAAAAATATAAGACGGAACAGAATCTGATTGAAGGTTGCCAAAGCCGTGTATGGCTGCAAGCTGACGAAGAGGATGGAAAAATTATCTTCAAAGCAGAAAGCGACGCTTTGATTGTAAAAGGTATCATTTCGTTGTTGATGAAAGTCCTTTCCGGGCATACACCGGACGAAATTCTAAATGCCGATCTTTATTTTATTGATAAGATAGGATTGAAAGAACATCTTTC
>ERZ791659.930-NODE-930-length-17567-cov-3.98247_pt1 | contig 17567 bp, 20 predicted proteins | sample MGYA00510053_ERZ791659 | MGnify/ENA primary metagenome ERZ791659 (study PRJEB30046, sample SAMN00715192) | human gut metagenome | study: EMG produced TPA metagenomics assembly of the A metagenome-wide association study of gut microbiota in type 2... | reverse complement strand
GAAGTTTTACGAGCAGTTTTGTGAACCGAACAAGCAATAAAGAGTGGCATCCCCTTTCATTTTATGAAAGGGGATGCTTTTTATATATAGAAAAAGGGAAGTATTAAGAATTGTTTTGGTGTGATTGTGGACACGCAGTTGCACAATTAAAAACAGAACGTTGAGGATAATAAGGCAGGATATACAAAAGTGAGAGAAAACGAAGAAATAGACGTAGTGTTTGGAGCAATTTTAGCTGATGAGTTGATTTCATGTTGGTTTTTGTTGCAGGAGACAAATATATTATTCAAAAGATCTATCGACATATTTTCTAACAAGGAAGAACATATCGATAGTCTTTTGAATAAATAGGAAGGAACATTAGAAGTGACAAACAATATTGAAAACAAGCTTGGTATTTAACTATGTAGTATGAAATAAGTGGTAGTTTTGTATATCTAAAGCCGATATAAGATTTTGAGCATTAGAATAATCACATTTACTATAGTAAGAGATATTCCATTGACAAGTTAAAGGAACATGCTTCTTGATTTCATAAAAATATTCAAAATCTATTGAAGAAAGTGAATGGCCTAATATATACACTTCGCTGATTCCCTTTAGGGAATAAAAAAATGCTTGATTTTTCTGAATAATCGAAGTGGTATCTTTATACGTTCCTCTAAAATAGGCTTTTATAAGTTCCTTTGCTTCCATTATTCTTACGTCGTCCGGATAGTTTTCGTAATAGAGTTCTCCTTCTTCTTCTGGCTGAAATTTTGATATAGAATTATCTTGAAATAATGTATTATTGTGATGTCCCAATATAAGATTATCCCACCGCCGAGCCTTTCCATGAATATATAAAATACGTTCTGACGAAATACCATAGGAGCTTTCAAGGGTATCAGTGTAGTTAAACGTCAAAAAAAGACAATTGTTATTAATAATATTAGAATATATTGAGGGGGGAACATGTGTATCAATACAACATATCCATTGGCGGAGATACATAGGAATATCTAACGAAAAAGACAACGCTTCTCCAATCATATTTTGAAAATCATGGTGTGCGCTTTCATGCCAATGTTCATCTCCATAACCTAATAGATATGATGAATTGTCGTCTTGTAACTGTTCTTCGTCTAATAGCGCTAATGCATTTTCAAAGGAACACCATAAAGCTTGTTCTGGAATATACTTATTTAGCGCTTTATAAAAATGGTGTTTTGCTTGGGTGTGTGATAAGACGCTAGTTTGACAAGCGTAGTTTGATTCTCCAAAAAAAAGTGGCTGGATTTCATCTGCTAATAAATATTTCATGAAATCACAATAATTTGTTGGCAATCCATGGGCTAGATCAAATCCATTGCCAATAACAATTAGTCTACACAATTTATATCACTCCTTTATAAAATAATAAAATAATTATAGCAAAAAATAATGAACTTTTCAATTTCTTTATACATATTTGGGATCTGTTTACTTTCTTTGTTCCAATTTTTTGTTATGCTACAAGACATGATTTCCAGATACCTGCTATGAAAGTTTTCTCTATATTCTGTAACATGACAGGAGCACATTTCGTTAAATCTAAATAAAAGAAAAATGCTGAAAGCTATAAAGGTTGCAATGTTTATTTCTGCCTATTCTGTCGCGTTCAGATAGCGTGTTTGTCCTTACGTCCGATACGCGTAGTTTTTTCGCTGCGGTCAAAATGTAATCTCCTGTTGTTGATATCGTCAACTCGAGTACCAGTCACAGGAGATTAGGCAACGAATTAATTTAGCGAGAAAATTTGGTCTATGAAAAAGTGATTGGACAGTGTAAAATCCAAATTTATATAAGCTAATTTAAATGAAGTCGGGCAGGAAGCAGTAGAGATAGTGGAACTGTCCCTAATAATGTAGACGCGCTTAATTTATACATAGATATGAACATCTTATTTGAAAAGGAAGAAGAGGAGTATATACAAACTAAATTAAGGCTTCTTATGAAAAATACCAGGCCGTGTAAACGTTGGATGACAATAGAGATGAGAATAGTGACATGTTGTTAAGCTTTTTTGTGCCGTAAGCGTCGATTGAAACATGTTAGTAAAAGAAAATAGGCGATTATCACTAAGATAACCGCCTGCAAAAATTACATTTCGGATTGAATTCTGAGAATTTCTTCGGTAGCGTAGCCGGTTGCAGCTGCGATTCTATCGACAGTCATGCCGTATTTCAACATACGAGGGATAACATGTGTACGCACTTCTTCATGACTTTCCTCGAGACCTTTTTTGAAACCTTCTTTATACCCTTTATCATAAGCAACATCGACTTTCAATTCTAAAACTTTACCACCCATAATGCCACCAATCCTACATTTTTGACTGGACTTTGAGGATTTCCTCAGTAGAGTATCCAGTAGCAACAGAGACTTCATTGACGGACATACCAAATTTTAAAAGACGAGAAATAACCTCATCGCGCCCTTCTTCGCGCCCTTCTTCGCGCCCTTCTTTGCGTCCTTCTTCGCGCCCTTTATCATGAGCAACATCGACTTTCAATTCTAAAACTTTACCACCCATAATATCACCGATCCTTTCTTTAACGACAGGTTTTTTACGCAACACATAATTGGAAATGCGCTCAATCAATTCGAGTAGTCGCGCATAAATATCAGATTCTGCATCAGATGATAATTCCTGCTCCAACTGTAATCGGAGAGAGTTATATTCGGCCACTAATGCATTTAGCTTTGAGGAATTTTCCTCGATGTTGTTAAGATCCTTCTCGTACCGCAAGATGTAAAACGGCAGGAAGAATAAAAGCCGTTTGCGGAAAATCTCATCCCGCGTATAATTTTGTACCTTGACAGTCGGAATCTGATAGTAGAAAGCCTGTTCATCCGGTAATAATATCTTTGTCTTTAAAGTGTCTGGTGTGTTTGCGTTGTGTCGCAAATACAGGACACAGGAATGAGGGAATTGAATTTCATACATATGATCCGGATTTATGGATGCGTCCTCAAGCGCAATAGCAAAATCATATTCGATCATCCGTATGCACATATTTCCACCGAATTTGCTCTCACACTCTATGTGATAGAGCTTGCCGCCAATTTCAAGGTACGAGTCGGTGATGATTTCACCAGATTTTGTGTGATGCTCATTGCGATGCTGAACAATCATTTCCTTGTCAGAGTACGAAGTATGGAAAACTTCATTGATAACAGGGATGACCAGCTGCGGCATTTTTTCAAGCATCGTCCGAAATACGTCGTCAAAAATAGTATTGTCGTTACTCATATAGTATTCCTTTCTAATATGTATTATAGCAAATTTTTTTTTAAATGAAAAGTTCTGCTGGCAGAGTTATGCCAGATTATGCAAAAAAAGGACATTGCATGTATCGTATACACCGGATCGATATAGCATGGTAAGGTGTATATGACGGTTGGCATTGGCAGCTTCCTGACATGCGGCGCGGAGATCTTTAAACTTATCACCGAGCTTTTGGGAAATATCAGACGTAATAACAATATTACGCTGTTTTCCTTCGGCATCCAGCGCCAATAACTTATAATGTGCTCCATCATAACAAATAGGTGTCTGTGTGTCTATTTCCACCTTTTCACAGGATTTCATGTTGTATGTGATGCTGTGTTCCTGCGTGACCGGGGCAGTAGGAGCGTTAGAAGTAGCGTCTGCTTTTTTTGATTTCTCTTTTTTAGAAGCAGCAGAACGGTTTTCAGAATCCGTTGCGCCTTTGTTTGAAGAAGCAGCAGATTTCTTTTTTTTGACCGGCTCCTTAGCTGTGCTTCCTGTATTAGCAGAACCAGCACCATCCGGCATGTTTGATGCAGGGGCAAAGGTGCTGCCATCATCAAAGAGCACACCTTGATCGGGACTGTGATAGGAGCTCGACTCGGTCAGAATGGTTGTTGCCAGCTTTTTAAAATGTTCCAGGCATGTGCGCTTATAGTATTTAGCGGTTATGCGGAGCCAGTCGTATGACACTGGTATAAAGGCCCGCAACGTGTCTCCTGTCTGTGCGCCGTTCTCCTTGTGCTTCCCGCTACCGTTTATGGCAATCATGTTTTCTTTGGTGGAAACACAAAAGCCAACCATATATGATCCGTTTTCTCCGGTAACTACTTTGTAAGCTTCCGGATATTTTTTCCCGGCGGCATTTTCTTCCTGGAGCTTGCGCAGCATGCGGAATGAACTTACATCATCCATCCACAAATCAAAAATGTCAAGGTCAACGTATACGTTGAAACTTTGCTTTCCGGAAGAGCCTTTTGCGACAAAGCTAAAAATGACTTTATCAATAGCATATGCCGGCTTGATCTTTACGAACCAGCCATTAAGGGTAAATGCTGCATTTATGCAGCCCTCCTCGGCATAACGCTGCCGGATGCTCCGGGACTCTGTGGGTGCATTGGAATGTTTCGATTCGTTTGTACTCATGATATTCCTCCTTTAGATTTTTTTGTTACATCGCAGGTTAGGCTTGTTTATTAAATTTTTAATTAGATGGTCGGGATATTTCCCCACGAAGTGGCATACTGCAAACGCAGGATATTACTAGCAATGTTACTTCCTGTGGGACCGAAGTGATTTATGGAGTATGCAGATTTTCTGGCACTTAGCTTAGAGAACACAATAAATTAGTCCTCTATAAAATTTTGACGTGAGAGAAATCTTATTTGGAGATCTCCGAATAGAGTTGAGGTTTTAATTTCGGCTCTAATTTAATGTCACAGTAATTCATCTTTGATTCTGTTAAAGTGGAATCTTCGATAATGAATTCTGCAGCATCAGGATTGTTTGCCATTTCGCGTAGGAATAATTTTGCATCAAAAACAGGTTTTACATATCTTTGATACAGGTTTGGTGCAGATTTCTTTAAATTTTCAGCATCTACCGTCATACGAGAGAGTTCACTTTTGTCCTTGACGCGGATACGCACATTGGATGTGGCGGAATAATCGACAATCGCTTCTGATGCATCACCTAACACCGGAAATATATCTTTTGCAAGAATATCATTGCGCTGCTTACGCAGATCATCAGATAAGGACGAATATGTTTTAAGTCCATTATTGATCGATGATAGGGTAGATACTATGTGCCTGTACTGCCGATCAAGTTTTACTGGTGGTTCGTCCGGTTTGTGATTTCCCATTTTCCGACGCCAGAATACAAACAGTCGATCTATGTTCTGACCGTCCGGTTTCGGTGGAATATGCTTATCTACACAATCAATAAAATCCTTTGCTACGTCAAGCAGAAGTTTTTCAACCGCAAAATCTCTCTCAACATAGATATAACAGCTTTCTGACAGGGACAGTCCCCATTTTGCACAGATATATGCATACGGCATATTCATGCATAACATATACCAACAGATCTGTAGGTAATATTTTAAAGGGACGATCTTCTTAACCCATAATTTGTAGTCTTCGCTGTTTTTATTACAAGTCTTGCATTCAAGGATGCCTGTTATGCCGTTTATTTGAACAAGACCATCTAAATCGCATAGGACATATGGATATAATAACGCTCCATATTTATCCCGAATGCCGCACTGATACATATGGCAATCATTTATGACCTTAACAATATCAAGGGGATGATCGTCACAGTAACGTTTTTTGAAAATTGAGCGAATTGATGGTTCTTCATTATGCCCGCACCAGAATAAATCGGTGTCTTTTTTCTCCGCAAGCGGCAGTTTTTTTTCGATTTTTTCATAGTATAATTCCATTTTGCATTTATAATTACTGCCGTGCTGACCATCATATAGATGGAGACTTTTAGAAAGAGCTGATCCATCAAAGAGCGCTGCAATATCGCTGCCACCTAAGGTATGCTTAATGTAACGAGCATCATCAGGATGTCTGTGATATGGACCGTGTTTACGCCATCTGAGCCATTCCAATTCATTTAGTGTGTATTGCCGGTTCTCTTCGTCATACTCGTAAAACGGCTTAAATTCCTCCGGCAGCGCACAATATTCATCCTCAAACATGCCAGCAATTTTAAAATGCTGTATGGGAGTTGCTCTAGGCAAAACGAGTGTTTTTAAATCCGTGCTTGTTGGTAGCATGAAATACCTCCTTTTTTACAGGTTAATGATCTGATATCCGAAAGATTTGAGCGCCTTTTTCCGCTTGAGGCTTGTAGGCGTAGGCATTCCGAATATATCGACATAAAGTGCGGGATAGACTGTTTCTGCTGTCCCAAATATTTTGTTAAGTTTTTCTAACTGCTTTTTCTTCTTAATGATGTAGGCAGTTTTTACATCTTTATCAGTTGCATATGATGTAATCATAAGCACTTCCTCCTTGGTATGGTGTTTATATAAACGCATGGTGGCGTAGTTGAGATAAAATCTATTTGTAAGCCTGTTTTGGGCAATAAAAAAGACCGCCTAGCAAGCGGTCAGTTTAGAAAATAAAAAAATCTATGCGAATGGCATAGATTACTTCTGATTTATTTGGTTTGTTTTTATACAAGCATATTATAGCACGTAGCATCTCATGGTGCAAGATAAAATTTAATATGTAGAATCATTATAAAGACTGGCGGCGGAAGGAGATTTCATCCTGGTGCCAGCCTTTATCTGTTATTCATCACTTATAATAGCATTTTCTTCTTCCTGCTGCAGAATGCGCTCGAATTCTTCTTTTTTTGCCGGGGTTTTTGGAATGTCCCTAAGAGAGTTATAGCCGAATGTATGTAACGTATTGGCAAAAACTATCTTATATGTTTCGATAAGCCATTGCAAATTCACATATTGGATGCTTGTAATATTCCCATTGTTATATAGATCATCAATACCTTTTCCGGCATCGATATGCCAGCAGGCCGCTTTTATTGATACCATAAATGTGGAAGAGAGAGTAGTATATAGTTTTTGCAGCTGCCGAAACACTTCAAACTTTCCAAGCATATCCGCGTCAAACATAAGATAGATGGTTTTTATAGGTCTTGTCTCCATAATGGCTTCGATATCCTTTATAATACCGTTTTGTGCACCGACTCCCTGCAGGGACATGGCGACATTTCCAGCAGCACGGATAACCTCCGACTTAAATCGCCCTTCTGTAATACATAGAATGGGACGGGATTCATTATCCGGGTATAATACATCCCGGTATGCATCAAGCCCGCTGCCTCCTAGATATTTTTCCGGTTCATACGCGGCAAAAGAAGAAGAGAACCAGATGTATCTTTTTTGTCCGTCCTTTAGGGTGTCCCTACGGATCTGGATGGATGAAACTCTTCCATGAGCATCATGTATGAGTATTCCAATCCCGGGAACGGCATAAAAGGTTACCTTATTATACCGCTTATCGTAATAAAAGCCGGGAACGGTTATAAGTATCTCATCGGTATATTCTGGATATTGATCCCGGATATGCTTAAGCACTCTATTTTTCTCATAAGAAGTAACCGGGAATGAGAAATAATCGGCCGTAATTCGTTCGACCGTAAGCTTTCGCTTGGTTAATAAATGATCTCTATGTTCGGCTGACAATGTACATGCATCCTTTAATGCATGATATACATTATGCCGGATGGCGAAGTTGGCACGCTCCATCTGCGGTTCTGCAGCTGTACGTTTCTTTTCATGCTTTTTTTCAAGAGAAGAAACGTAGGTTTTTGAGTAAGTTTGTTTTTCTGAATATAATTCATATTCCTCTAGTGTAATAATGCCGTGTTCCAAAGCGGCTTTAAAGGCAGCCTGCAGATAATCGACATTATCATAGAGGCTCAAAAACCGTATACCATTGCCGCCGTAGCCATCGCCGCAGGCAAAACATTTCCATAAACCTTTACTGGGAGTAACAATAAATGAACCATAGTGCAAATCGTTATGAAAGGGGCAAAGTCCCATCAGATGCCGTCCATTAGATTTTAGAGGAATTCTGGATGCAATAATCTCATCAACCGATATAGCATCCAGTTTTGAAAGCATTGCTTCTATAAATAAGTGACGTTCTTTTGATGTAATATATTTTGCTGCCATAAAAAGCCTCCTTCTAGGATTTCAGGCAGCAAAATATGCTACCTGAATTGTTTTAAAAGTGCGTCCGGATTTATGTCTCCCTGTAAAAAGCAGTCTTTAATTTCTGGGAATGCTTTTGCAAGCTCCAAGCAACCACGCTTGATATCTGGACTACTTGTGGCTCCAAAAAGCCATCTTAATTCATCTGGCTTCATTTTGCCGAGGGTGATATTGCTACGGGCAAATGAACCGACATCTGCCACCAGTAGGGAATACCTCGCTAACTCTGCGGATGTAAGCGGCATAATGTCAGATCTAACCGGCGGATTCCGGTTATTGCGATAATCGACGCAAAATACCCGCTCTCCGGTAGAATCATCTCTGATGCATAAGGCACAGATATTTCCTTTGTCATCAAGAAGATATTGGACAATCGAAAACGTATCCCGGCATTCCCATGATCCATCTTGTGTGTGTGTCACATTGATTAAGGCTTTTGTAGTTGGAAAGCCATTTAGTTTTACAGGATTACCGGCTTCATCCAGTGCCGGTTCAAATGTGCGGCATATGATTGCTTCCGGCAGGGTCTTTAGTTCTTTTGCAACTCCAAAAAGAGCGCAGGCTCGTTTAAGAGCATCGGTTGCCTGGCTTTTGTCTGCATGGTTCCCTAATCCAACCGGTTCTCCGGCATCGCTTCTTGCGATCCAGCGGTTATGTTTATCATCGTATACCGATATTTTGCAAAGCATTGCAACTTGACCATTTCCTTTGGATACAATGGTGTGTTCTGCCTGCCAGTTTTCGGCGCCATATGTTTCATCCATCATCTCCATTATGGTAGCTGGCTTTGTGTAGAGTACGAGAGTAACTTCCGTTTCGGTGCAGTTGTCTACTTTAATCATGATTTCCTCATTTGTAAGATTTCTTGGCTTTTTCAAATTTTTTATACCTCCTGTTGTGCAGATAAAAAATCCCCCCTTTCCTATATAGAAAGAGGGGAGCGTTCATTACCCAATAACAATTTAGTTAAACGGTAATTCTTCATCGATGCCATCCGGGATATTCATAAACCCATCGTCTGATGCATTGCTTGGTGATGGGGTTCCGGCGTTCGTATTTGCATTCTTATTAGAAGAGTTGTTGTCGGACGCATTGCTCTTGCTTTCTGCAAATTCCATATTTTCTACAACGATTTCTGTTGTATAGACGCGCTGTCCATCCTTATTAGTGTAGCTTCCAGTCTGGATACGCCCTTCGAGAACAAACTTTGTTCCTTTCCGTCCGAAGCGTTCCAGAAATTCGCCTACTCGCCCAAAAGCAATACAACTGATAAAATCGGCGGTCTGATCGTCACCGTCACGTTTGAATCGGCGATCAACCGCCAGTGTAAAACGGGCAATAGCAGTAGGATTTTCGCCCTGTGAATAACGTACTTCTGCATCTTTTGTGAGTCTTCCCATTAAAATTACTTTGTTCATAGTTACCTTCTTTCTGCCATCTGGCTGTTTTGGAGCAAAAAAAAACCATGATAGAAACTATCATGGTTTTGCTCTGACTTATTTGGTTGAAATTTTTTGTAAGTTAATTATACCAATATTTTATATGAATTGCAATACATATTTAAGATCAATAAAGTTCTTACTCATAGCGAATGATTACTCCTTACCAGAATATTGGTATGATTGGTTATTAAGATTTGATATGCCATTATTATGAGATGTTACAATGGTAAAATCACTTTTTTAGTGCAATAAGATATCGGATAGTCGCCTGTTCCTCATGAAATATCACAATTTCATCATCATACATGGTTCGTCCGCTGTCATTATGAGCATATAACGAATCCTTATGCATTGCCTCCATTTTTCTTGGGGTAAGGCAAGAGCAGGAACCATCATATCCCTTTACGTGATAAATATTTCCGAGAGCTACTTTATATACTCCGATAAACCCCAGTGTACATTTTGTATCCCGCACATAATCACACATCGAAGAATATCTCCTGGATTTTTCCGCTTCATGGGTAAAATAGATTCCATGACCAAAGTGTTTGCCACAGGATATTGCATTCGGGTTTAAGAGGGGACCGCTTGTTAAAAGTCCATCCCAATTTCTGGTATTGGATCCATGGTAATACATCCGGGTTTCTTTTTTCTCGTCAATGTGATGCTTGCTGCAGTAATCATGAAAACGAGCCTCTGTGCTAAAATTTGTGACACGATAAACCTTGTAAAAACTTGAAAGATCAAATCGTCGATCTCTTTTAAGATGTTTTAATACCTCCTGCATTTCAGTAGTATCACATTCGTGAATGTCAATGCCGATCGCTTCCGGATATGTCTGCCGGGTATTTAATACTGACTGGCATCTAGCAGAGCGCTTTATCTGGCCAGATGTAAAATCCAATAGCTCCTGTTCCCGGCAGATAATCTTTTCAAAATCACTTTCCGTTTGAGCCAGAAAATCAGATACGTTACGCATGCGGCGGGGGATGGTGCGAAACATATTGACAAGTATCGTATTAAATGTCGAAACAGACGTGCAATTTTGTAACTTAAGCAACATAGCCTGCGCCTCATCTATCATACGATCTGTAATCTCATCAGCAGAAATAGTATATTCTGTCTTAAACGCCCTATTTGCAGCATTTAATAACGTATTGATTAACCAGTCAACTGACGGTTGCAGAGTAGGGACGTATGCACTTTTGACCATTACCTGCGTCTGGTGCAGAGCGCTTTGATCTATATAGCCCTTTTGAATCTTTTCATTATATATTTTATCAAATGAAGAGATGGGATAGACCTTTTTCATGCCAGCAGCGCCCACTCGACCATATTCAGCTGTGAATCTGGTAATGTCCGGCACATTTGGGATCATACGATAAAATTTATTGTGATTATTGTCTGGCGATACAAATACCAGATAAGATGTTTTTGCATTCGTTTGTAGCATATAAGTTCCTCCTGATAATTTGCAGTTCCATAAAGGAAGCTGATTTTTAATAAGAAAGAGCAGAGTACCTAGTGAAAAAGGCCGTCTGCTCTTCTTTGATTTTATAGTTACGTTTTTGAAAAATTAGTCTTCAGTCCACACCTTGTCATATTCTGTGTAATCGATCAGCAACAGCTTCGCTACTGTCTCAGACAGGTTAATAAGCTGCGTCGGTGACAATGTCCTTTTGTTATTGCGATCCTGTATGATCTGGTTTAATGAAAGAAAGACGTCAATGGCAGTGCATCCTGCAGGATATGTTGCGTCCAGTGCATCCGCGATCGATTCTGATCCGGCTTTTAAAGCAGGATTCCGATCTAAAATATGCCAAAAACAGCCCGCCGGATGTTTGATTTCCGTGTTTCCCAATACTTCTACTGCATCCTCTGACTCTTTAAAGAGCATTCCAAGTGCCCCCAATTTGCCAATAAATTGTTCAATGCTGTGTCCGCGCTCGTGTGAGAGTACAATAGGATCTCCCAGGCGTACCACCATGTCATCAATCTTGTAAAACGGTGCTGCACTCATACAGCTGCTTCCGATATCAGAAGTACTAAAGCGGACACCTGCTTTGATGGCATCACACTTAATGCCAAAGTCCTGCAGCATGTAAAAAAAGGATTCTTCCATTTCTTTATTGTTTAGCAGGTAATCCAGATACAGATACTCATGGGAGAGCATACCTGCCGAAAGCTCCAGCGCAGGATGATCCTTCTTAATTCGATCCTCGAATGCCGGGACAGCCATATCTGCCGGCAGAACCTCGTATTCCGCTGATAACATGCTTGATACTTTACCATCACGGTATAGAATCTTGCACGGAGCAAGGTGCAATGAAAATCCACGGGATAACCAAGTGGCTTTTTCAGCTAGTGGTAGTACATTCAACAGTGGTTTTTTCTGACTATTACATATAGTTGAACCACTTATTCCAGCTCGTGCGCACATGGTCGTAAACGCTGTATATCGGGTGGGCTTGGCAACCAGATGCCCTTTCTTAGGATATACCAGTATTAAACCGGTATCTCTTGCTGTTTCAGAGAGTTCTTCGTCTGAATTTTCCAAGGGTGGAACACGATATGTACCTGTAGGCATCTCGACCATGAAATCTTGCTTGAACTGTCCAAAGAACAGCGGCGCATCCGGTAGTTCCAACGCATGGCATTCATATATATATGGCGAAATCCACTCATCTGCTGATATATAGGTAAGCACTTTCTGTTTATCCTGCTCCGATTTAATTTCAAAGATTGCATCGTCTGAGACTAATAAATTACTGTTTTTCATGAGATTTCCTCCATTTCATTTATTTGAGATATTTTAATAGTTTCCATCGTCCAGCATATTTTGGACGTTCATTGACAGACAATTATCCTGCACCGTGCACATTACCCCATCCATTGTGGCGGTAATATGGTCACAAATTCGTTGCTGCATATCATCTGATTCGCCATTTTCAAAACAAAAATAGGCATATGTCAGATGCTTTTTTACTGCGGTCCGGATCTTTTGGCCAATTATTCCAGTATTTGTGTCAAAAAACTCCCGCAGTTCATTCGGAATTGTTTCATCCGAGAGATCAGCGGGCAAAATTTCCTCTTTTTTGATATATAGCTGACCAAGCAGTTCCTGCGAGCTGATCCAGATACGACTTTGTATATTATCCGGGAAAAATAAAATAACTTCGATTGCCTGGTTTAAAAGGGATACCCCTTGTCGAGCCGGGCTCCATGATTTAAGATTTGGATACCGTATGTGAAGAACAATATCCATTCGATGATAAAAATAGAGTTGCGATTTTTCAAAATCACTTAGAACGGCATAAACTTGCCTTGCATCAGTTTTTGATATGCTATAAGAAACTGTCTGATCCGAGCTTATTGTTGGTCGGTCAGAAAATCTGTTTCTACATATTATAATGCATACTGAAAAGAAAAATATGAATATACGAAGTAGTAGTAATATCACAAAGCATCACCCCCGCTCAATTGACTCTGATCGCAAAATGGCGTTTTATCTTTTTCAACTGGCATAACGGTTTGCTCCGGATTCACAGTTGGGTTCTTTTCATGATATTCTTTTGGGATTGCAAAATCCCATCCTGTGACTTTAAATCTTGGAAATTTTCCTTTTGAAGGATTTTTTGTGCTCCCAAATATCCTTTTTATATCTTGTTCAGGAATTTGTTTCAAAAGACCTTTCCACGCGGAGTCAGGAATGATGACTTTTTCATAATATGTCATTTCTGCCTCAATCCATAAAGGCTTTCCTTTTTTTAGGAATCCCTTTTCTACACATGTTCTCATACGAGTAAAACAATTGTTCTCATTGGCATCTGCAAAAAGCAACATTTTATATTTTTCGTTTCCATGCCGCACACAAAATGATGCCATGTCAGATCCATTCGATGCAGTGGAAAAAGCAATATCACTGTCTAGCAGCACAGAATGAAACATCACCTTAATGCTCATAAAGTAGCCTCCTTTATAAATTAATTTTTTATAGCATCGCCATATAGACGTAATCAGATAAAATCTATGTAAACCTCTATTTAAGGTAAAAAAAAGAGACCGCCTATGCGATCTGGTTAAAAATAAAAATGCGGCTATGTATGCCGCAAGTTTTCTGATTTATTAATTAGATTTTTTACAATATCACTATAGCATGCCAAAAAGGAGATTGCAAGAGATTTGTTTATATATGGTATAATTAAACTATATTGGGAGGTGCTATATCTATGTTACAATTCCAGGAAAAAACCTTAAAATCCATGCAATCTATAGCAGATGATATGGAAAATGCAAGAGCAGATCTAGAAATTTCTGCAAAAATGGATTCTTGCAATATATATCAGGCTGCAGATAGCATTAAAAGGGTTGCAGCATCTACGAGAAAGATATATCGGAAGCTGATTGCATTGCAGGATAGTTTAGGAATTCCTTCTCAATATAAGAAAGCTTCTGCTGCAAACAAGGCTCTTCAGATAGAAAAAATAGGAGATATATATCATTTTGTATTATTGGAAATGCTGCCACATAGAATTACATTTGATAAGTTCAGCCAAAAACTGCGGTATGATTACGATACAAATATATATTATGCCGGGTACCGCGCTGCAGCAGAAGAGTATATTGCAAATAACCCCATCGATCCCTTTAAAAGTAAGGTTATGCTGGCCATAGTATCTCATGCGGGCAAACTTGACAATGATAATATAGAGATAAAAACGTTTATAGACGCTGCCATCAAGGGGATTTTTGTGCTTGATGACTCACCGGCATACTTATCACTATATCTCGATACGATTGAAGACACTAGGGAATACACAGAAGTGTTCTTGGGAGATCCAAGCATAATCTTACAAACGTACTTGCATATAATATAAGACATGTTATATAATAAATGTATTATGTAGGTGTTAATGTTTTGGAGTAAAGGAGGCACGATCATGTGGGTTAGAAATTTGTATGCAGGACCTGGCGGTGGTTTATACGCTGGTCCCGGTGGCGGTTTATATACTGGACCCGGCGGTGGTGCGTATACCGGTCCCGGCGGCGGTCTATATGCAGGACCCGGCGGTGGTTTATATACTGGTCCCGGTGGTGGTTTATATACCGGACCCGGTGGTGGTGCGTATACTGGTCCCGGCGGTGGTTTCTCTGCTGGTCCCGGCGGTGGTCTATACGCAGGACCTGGCGGTGGTCTATACGCTGGTCCTAGTGGTGGTTTATATGCTGGTCCTGATTCATCTCCGTATATGGCAACACATCCTGCGTGGCATATCTTTGCCAAGGAATTGCGAAGAATCGGACGAATTCATGAAGCTACTATTATTGAAGACGCATTACGAAGAGTGGGGTTTAATATATGAAAAAGGAGTTTAATGACAAATTAAAGGATATAGCAAGCGCTGCAGCTGGTCCAACACTCGAAATTGTATCCGAAAATCTAATTGAAGGTGTTGCTAGAACAATCGTTCCTGGCGATGGTATTAGATTTTGTTTCTGCTGTCCTATTTAGCATAGTATCACTTTGGCAAAAAAGTCTGTAAAAAATCAACAGAAATGCAATATGAATAGGAATAAGAATGGTATTCATTCCACGCGTCATTGATCTGCAGAACGAATCCCCGCTGACATATATTTCATGTATGCCAAAGGCAATAATACTAGGCACCCAATGTAATTTAAAGGATAGCGAACAAATAACTTCTATATAATAGGTATATTCATCTTCCTATTATATAGAATGTCACTAAATGAATACACCCCCACATACCAGCTAGAAATTTTGGCATTAGATAACATATAAGTTTCGTTAAACAAGGGTTTTGCGAATAGAATTACCTCTACACAACATATGAGTCCTGGCTGTTTTCTACACACCAATTCGTAAAACCAGATAATTACCAAGGAGGATAAAATGGAAACTTCTACACTTTTTGCAACTATTCTATCAGTTATTAAATCTATTATCTCTACCATAGGAAGCTATATAACAAATAAAAAAAATCAAAAACAAAATATAGAAATAAACAAAGCTCAAATTGGTGAACAATTAATCTTGTCAACAAAATTAGACAATGTGAATAGAATCCGTCAGGCGGCTTTCGATTTTATTTCTGCATGCCAAAAATATATGGATTCTAATGATTCTTTCTCTGAAAAGCAAGAAAAAAAGCGGATTATAAAAGAGAAATATCTTCAGTTTACCTTATATTTGGATCCAGCTGCAACTGAGAATGACGAAATACCAGACTCCGATCTCTGTGACCCTAAAGCAATAGCTGAAAGCACTAATAAAATCATTGCATTATCAAAAAAAATTGTACTATACCTTAATTATTATCATGACCTAATGGATGCGTATAATAAAGCTTACAATGAATATAATGAATGTTATAGATGTTTGTATAATGGTATGAAACGTAACTGCATCAAGGCTAATATAGATGGAGATGACATACCGTTTACTAACCAAGAGTGCGAAGAAAAATTAGTATTACATGATAATCAATCCCGTGGAATTAAAAAGAAAATTTTAGAGTTACAGAGTTCATTGGATTTATTACATGAAACGATTCGCATTTATACAAAAAACGAAATGGATCGAATCACATCTTGCATATAAAAAGACGAGGAAAATCAATTATCCACTTTGAGCACCGCTGCTGAAACGAAACCAACTCACGAACCGACAAGAGGTCAACGTGAAGCACATCCCCGCTCAGAGCCATTTTCCGCATATAAGCTCTCATGTTACGGATACTTTTTATTGTTTCACGCTCCTTTTGCACATGAAAAAACCGTCTGTATTTCTACAAGCGGTTCCATGGTTTGTCATTTATTCATCTGCTATACTGTCCCCGAACAAAATCCGCATATAATCACGGCGGGCATAGAGAATACGGTCAATATAAACTTCGTTGCCATAAACACGGTAAAAGCTGATGTAATTGCCGCTTACAATAAAGCGATAATCGCTCTCTATATCCGCAATCGAAGATAACGGAGCTCCGACCTGTGCGTGGTTCTGTAAAATACGGAGACTCTTTGTAATTCGGCTTACGGTTGCCAATGCCGCGGATGGGTTCAGTAACTCTTCCTCAATATAGGCTTTGATTTCTAAAAGATCGTTTTGGGCCTCTTCTGATAAATGCAAATTATTCATTAACAATCCCGAGGTTCTTCTCCACAGCTTCTAATGTCAGCCAGCCTTTCTCTTCACCAGATTTTCGGCCTTTTGCAAGTTCATTCATCAGCCGGAGGGTTGCCTGTGTCTTTTCAAAATCCTGCATATCAAGAATTGCATATCTGCCGCGTCCGTTCTTTGTCAGAAAAACCGGAGCACCAACAGCCACATCATGCAACACATCACTGTAATTTCGCAGATCGGAAATAGGTTTGATATTTGGCATATTGCTCAACTCCTTTCAACCATAGTATATCCCAATCTGTTGTAAAATTCAACAGCAGTTTTTACAGCACATAAATTTTATTGATTTCCAACTTTCTAAGTTTCGTTGCAGGTCGTACGGATGAGCTCACTAGAGACGGCATAAAAAGGCGGAGTCGTTTCAAAGCACACAAAGCAGCGTTCTGTGTTGATGACCGCAAGCGTGTTTGTACCGAAGCCCTCGCAAATGTCCGCCACCAGCTCGCCGGGGCGGGTATAGGTGCGGATCAGGTACTTGCAGAGTTCCACGGGCTTTTGCGTGGGATGAATGCCGCCAGACACTGTAGGCACAAAAAGCATATTCCCCGGATAGCAGCGGTCATCGTTGGGCTCCGAGCCTTGACGTTCAAATTTCCCATAGTTGGAGTTTGTACCGCTTCGGGAATGAACACGGGTATAAGGCTTGCCGTAAGTAAACTGCGGATTGTAGATCGGAGACTTCTGATAAAATACCAAGATATTTTCGGACTTTTTCAGTGGGACCCGGTTTGCATTGAGAAAGCCCGTTCCGCGTTCCTTGTACCAAATCAACTCATAGCGGAGCATGGCGAGGTTCGATGCGACCAGCACTTTATTAAAGTGACACTGCGCGAAAAACAGCACTGCGCCATTCGGCTTGACCGCCCATTTCCC
>ERZ791659.927-NODE-927-length-17663-cov-2.97484_pt1 | contig 17663 bp, 19 predicted proteins | sample MGYA00510053_ERZ791659 | MGnify/ENA primary metagenome ERZ791659 (study PRJEB30046, sample SAMN00715192) | human gut metagenome | study: EMG produced TPA metagenomics assembly of the A metagenome-wide association study of gut microbiota in type 2... | reverse complement strand
CTTAATCTGCTTTTATCTCAGCATCCTTTGCAGCCTTCTCTTCACGTTCCTTCTTCTTTTTCTCACGGTGGTCATGAAGCTTGTCTGCGATTATTACTCCAAACATGGAAATAATAGAGATTACATTGATTGTCGTGCAGGTAATCAACACCTGCGAATATAATATTTTATCCATTTCGTTACCTCGCTTTTCTAATATTAGGCGGCAGCTTAGCCACCGCCCTTCCATTGTCATCAGTTACAGGATTATGAAAGAAAATCATCATCTTCCTCAGTATCAAAATCATCCTCGGCTCTGGACTTTCCTCCAAGAGGCTCACCGTCCTTAATCTTCTGAAGAGTGTTAAGACCACAGGCAATACCCTTGTTACCGTTGCTGTTAAAAGCATAGAAGTTGATACTTGCTCTGCCATACACACCGCTGTAAACCTCACTGCGGTCTAAGATAGGCTGACGATCAGCGTCTACGATTCCCGGTGCAGTACCGCTGTTAGCATTGATGAAATAAGAATCAGCATAAGCCTCATCATCAGGTCTCTCTGCATCACCATCACGAAGAGGTGTCTTAAGAACTGAGAGTGCAGGTACAGACTTACCGTTACCCTTAAGCTTGTCCTGGCCTTCATCATACGCTGCCTGAATAGCCGCCTGGATCTTCTCGATTGTCTTTGTGTCTGACTTAGGAATAATGAGAGATACGGAATACTTAGGTGCTCCTCCGTTAATAGACTTAGGCTCCCATGCATTAACATAGCTCCATCTTGTATTTACTCCTGTGATTACCTTTGTTGGATTAATAAACTTAGCCATTGTGAATTTCCTCCTTAATTTTCACTAAAATCTTCATATGCTGTATTAATCGCCGGTGTTTTATCCGATTCCGGCACAAGTGCAGGCTTGCCCTGAGGCTTTGTAATATATTTGCCAAGCACTTCTTCAAACTTCTTCTTACCCATAAGGGCAGTCATTGCGGTGATGCCAAGCAGCTTCTTCTCATAAGGATCAAATCCTGCATCCTTTGCTGCAAAAGCAACTGCATCATCATCGGTGTACTTCCTGTTGGCTCTGCCTTCCACAACCTTGAACCCTTCGTAATGAGTACCAGACAGAGCCTGCTGCAGAGCATATTCCTTAATATCCGCAGCCCATGAAATCAGACTGTCAATCTTAGGAAGGATAGCTGCAACCTCTGTTTCTTCCAGAGTAGGCGGCATCTCGAAATCATACTGTGCAAGTTCCAGGTTATATTCAGCACGCTTACGGCATGTTGCTTTCACTTTGCAGAACTGGCAGTGGTCTCCAGCCATGAACTCTCCCTTACCTTCATAAGCAAGTTCAGCTGTAGGCTTTAATACACCATCCGCCCAAGAAAGCAATTCCCCTTTTGTGATACTGCAGGTACTGACATTCTCACGTCTTGGCTGGAATATGGTCATCTGAATGGAATTAATATCATAGATACCATCAAATAATTCCAGGGCACCAAGTGCATAGCACATCATCTGCGGATTCTTTTCAGCTGATACCAGCACTCCAAGACCGTGCTTGTAATCAATAATCTGAAGTACATCATCAGCAACAATCACACAGTCTCCGGTGCCAAAACCATTCTCAACCCATCTGGAGAAATCAAGCCTCTGCTCTATCAGAACCTGCGGATCCGGGCAGTGCTTCTTTGCTTCCTCAATCTGTTCCATTACGAAACTGCAGTAGTTTTCAGCGCAGTCCTGCATCTCCTGATCGTAGTAGGTAAGATTCTCGGTTGGATCATTTACATCCTTACCCAACTCCTTTTCTACCAGATAGGCGCACAGTTCATGACAGTCCGTACCCTACTGTGCATAAGGACTTGCCCTGTCCTCCTGCTCTGAACATAACTTTGCTGAAGACGGGCATTCCAGCCATCTGTGGGATGCTGATGCCGATAAAAAAGCATGTTTAGCCATTATCCAAGCACCTCCACCTCAGCCACGATTGCTGCATATTCAGAAGGATCAATCTCTGAAAGCTTTTCTGCACCGTGGCTTACCAGAATCTTCTTAATATCAGCCGTATGACCCGCTCTGGACTTTCCAGCCAGAATTGTTCTTACCTCTGTAAAGGTAATTTCCTTAGCCGCTTCCTTTACCGGTTCTGCCTTTGCTTCAATCTGCTTTGGTGCTGACTTCTTAGCCTTAGTCTCGATTGCAGGTTTATCAACTTCCGTCTGGAATTCAGATATGATCTCCACAATCACCTTTGAAATAACCGACACCTTCTCGGAAATGCTGATCAGATTCTCAGAGATTTCAATCAGGTTCTCACTGCAGGTACCAACACCCTCAATGATTTTTGAAATGTTTACCTTAGGCATGCTGCACACTCTCCTTTCTCTACTTCATGGATGTCCACCGATTCCACTGTCTGACCTGGTGCTAACAGCTACACCTGTGTGAAATCTCCGAATAAAAACTTGATAAGTCTTGTCGGTAGCTTCACATTGGCACCCTTAAGCACATTTGCGGTCTTGCCCTGTGGATCAGAAACGTTGATAACTATCTTGTGTTTAATTGCCATCGCTTCTTACCTCGCTTTCTGTAGGAACTTGTCTTCCTTACATGTCACAGGCAAAAAAATCTGGGAGTTTTTAACCTCCCAGCAAAAAAATTCAATATATTTTTAGACACCAGCTTTGATAAGAGCGATTACCTTATTACAAATCTGCTTTACATTGGCAGGTGAACAATCCAGAATCTTTGCGACCTCTGTGTAGCCACGTCCTTCCAGAAGCACCAGCTGATAGACCTGTTTCTGTCTTTCAGTCATGGTTGCAACCACATCCCTTAATCTCCGGACCTCCGGTGATACCTCTTCCTCATCAAAAGGATTGTAAGAAGCACCTGCAAGCACATGGCTCTTGTCTACCTCTTCATCGTCTTCACCAGCGATATAATCTAATGAAAGATTCCAGTTCATGCTGTACTTCTCTCCGGGATGTGCCTCTTCCCATTCCTTCTTAGCTGCCTTCTGTTCTGCAGTCATAGGTGGATGTCCGTTCTTTACATTAAGGTAAACTTCGTGGTCATCCATCGCATGGAGTGACTTGATCATTACCTCTGTGATTCCATCCTCACCAGGCTTGATTACGTTATAGGCAGTTCTGTAACCACCACGTCCGTCCTCAACCTGTACCGGATAACGATACACACCTCTGTCTGACTGTCTTGTCTTCTTGACTCTCATAATTGCCTCCTTAGCTGACCTGAAGGCAGTGAGAGCAGAATACCCGATATGAAAACTGGACCCGAAGTACCCAGTGACCAACAAAAATGCGCAGGAAAACAAGGGTACCTGCATTCCGCTTTCAGCAGTTGTCTTTATCACAACTGTTGTCTGCGTTATGTCGTATCCTGCCTCACTGCGCACATGTGGCCGATATGAATTTTTATTTTGAATATCCTCTTGGATACCCATCAGAGCCTGCATCCGCAGATGTAAGTTCTGATCCGTAACCAAGTCTCCCTACTTTCCTAAGCGGGATTTTCCTGAAATTTTCCGACGAAAAGAAAATAAGCTTCAAACCACCACCTAATGAGTACTTAGAATTATTTCTTTGATTGTATTTTCGTATAAAATAGAGGTCTCAGGTGGACTTGTGGAGTCCACTTTTGGCAATAAAATAGCCGGAATCGTTACACAGCATTAATGCTGTATAACAACTCCGGCAGTAGGTACCTCAATATAATATGGGTCCGGTCGCTCAGTAGATTGCTAACCCTCTATAGTATATTCAATTTTCTTGCCCGCTTGTTTGAAAGCTTCCGTCAGAGAAATCTTGTGACTTACCTTTTCATTCTTGGTTTCAATAAATGGAATGCCTTCTTCATTTATGATCAAGTCAAACATTCTCGGTGCAGATTTCTGATTTTTTTTCTTATAATCACGAATCTGATATTTTTGCATTAAGCATCACCACCCTTTCCGAGATATCCTGCGATGAATTTACGCATATCATTTGCAACAGGAACATCAAAGAAATGTTCTTTAGCCTCTTCATACAATCTTTTTGCATGTCCATCTAATGTTCCAAAAGGTTCATCATTTGAATAAAAGATTTTTTCAAATCCGTACATATCATCCCTTTTAGGCCAAGCAAACATAAAATCGTAGTGTATATCGCTGGACTTTTCCGAATAAAATGGAATAATTATCATCTGCTTAAATTCGTCAACTCCATATGTTGATATAACATCATCCGCCAAAAGAAATACCATTTTACTATTTCTTCCAGGTGCTGCATAACGAATGCGACCATCCTCAGTTGTAGAGAACAAACCCATCTGATCAAACCTTTCATCGTTTTCACTGTTTACCCCACCAAGGTTATCCCACTCAATCTCAACGCATTCAGTCTGTTCTTTAAGCTTATCCATAAAATCAACAAGCATTCCTATGTTTCCACTCAAATCAGACAAGTCATCTTCAATAAGTTTCTGAACGCTAATCTCAAATAATTCTGCAATCTTCCATACCACATCAATACTGAGTTTTTTAGAAGAATTTTCTTTTACAGTTCTTGATATGTATCCGGCACTAATACCTAAGAGCCGTTCCAAATCTCCCATTCTCAATCCATATTTTTTAAGCAAATAAGCAATATTCTTAACAAGGCATCCATTGTTAAAATCACCTATGTGATCAATGTACTCCTGTATATAATCCTCCTGCTCCTGCAAAAGAGTCTGCCAAGCACTGTCATCCTCATCATGCATCAACTGGCTTATACCAGTTTGAATTACATCTCTTATCTCAAATGCCTTCATAAGTTCGTCAAAAGAATCTGGTTCTACCATCTGATACATAGTCCCATTCAATTCAAACTTATCTGACATATATTCATCAAACTGTCTGGACATAACCTTCCCTCCTTAGTTCAAATATCTGTGTATGTATATTATCATTTGAATCGTAGAATGTCAATGGTTCAAATTTGTATTTTGTGGTACAAAAAATCCGCCTTGAATGAAATTTTAAATTCCACATCTATGCTGAATTTAGTCTTTCTCTCTTCTTAGATCTATCTTATGATTTTAATATCTCCTATCTGCAGTAGAAACGAGGTATTTATGAACAATTCAAAAACTGCTACTCAAAAACATATGACCCTGGATGACCGTATTTCCATTGAGAAAGGATTGGATCAACACCTGTCTCTCCGTTCCATTGCCTTACAGTTAGGAAAAGATCCCACCACCATCTCCAAGGAAATCAAAAAGCACAGGTCTTTCCAGGAACACAATCGTTTTAATGAACCTGCTAACAAATGTGCTTTGGCAAAAGATTGCAAAAAGAAAAATATTTGTGGTACCTATGCCCCTGTTTGCAAAAGGATGTGCAGATCCTGCAATCATTGCAACTCTCACTGCGAGGACTTTATTCCTCGATCTTACCATTGCAGTTTGCTGGATAAAGCCCCTTTTGTCTGCAATGGTTGCAGTAAAAAGAATCCCTGCCGCCTCGATAAAGCCTACTACCGCTCATCCACTGCACACAGGCAATATAAAACCATCCTTGTGGAATCAAGAGCAGGTATTAACATTTCGCCTGCTGACCTTGTTGCTTTGGATGAATTGGTAACCCCTCTCATTCTGCAGGGGCAGTCTCCTTACATGATCCTCCGCAATCATCCGGAAATTGCTCTATCTGAAAAAACTCTTTATAACTACATCGAGTCCGGAGCTCTTAGTGTGAAAAATATCGACCTTCCTAAAAAGGTGAAATATAAGGTGCGTTCCTGCAGTTCTTCTGAAGCTGCCGATCTGACCATTTATGAAGGACGTACTTACAAAGACTACCAGGCTTTTTTAAAGGAATTTCCTGACACAAGGGTTACGGAAATGGATACTGTCCTGGGCTGTGAAGGTTCAAAAAAAGTGTTACTTACCCTTCACTTTGATTGTTGTTCCCTTATGATGGCCTACCTTCTCGACAGTAAAGAGGTCTGTCATGTAAAAGCCATTTTTGACTCTATCGAACGCTCCTTAGGAACTTTTTCATTTTCCTCTGTATTCTCTTTAGTCCTGACAGACAGAGGTGGTGAATTCCGGAATCCTGCCGCATTGGAATGCGGACAGGAAAACCTGATTCGTACAAGCATTTATTATTGCGATCCTATGTGTTCCTGGCAAAAACCTCATTGTGAGAAAAACCATGAATATATCCGTAAAATATGCCCGAAAGGCACCTCCTTTGATGACTACTCTCAGGAAGACATCACTCTGATGATGAGCCATATCAACAGCTCTCCCCGGCAGAGCCTGGGTGGAATGTCACCCTTGAAGCTTGCAAAACTCATGCTGCCTTCAGAGGTAATAGATTACTTTGGACTTACTGAGATACCAGATGATGAGATTGTATTGACACCGGCATTATTACAAAAATAGAACCAGACATTACATATGAATCTGCGGATAAGAGTCTTGCATATTTTTTCCTCCAGGCAAGTGGAATTTAGTCTTACAGGGCACGATTCCAGTTGCCTTATCAGTACGCCTTTTTCCAGTAAATGCACAAACAATGTCTGGTTAAATTCCACTTTAAAGGGTTTGACGCATTTCGTCAAACCCTAAAATATAGAATTTAGTCTTCCGTATGGAATTTAAGTTTACGTGCGGAATTTACTTTTTCACTCAAACTACAAAAAATCCGACAGGTGTAATCTTAACGATTACTACCTCTCGGATTATTATGCCCTTCACAAAAGTGGACTCGATGCGTCCACTTCTCGAAAAAAAATTATATTTGCACGTTATGTTCCTGGAAAAAATTCTCAATGGATATCATTGACTGTTTCGACAGATGCGTCAATGCAAACTTATACCAGATATGATCATTCTTATTATAATTAAGTGCTACCGGTGATTTATCTATAAGATGCATGCTTATTTCCGGCGGAAGATGCATCCCAAGACAAATCAGAACCAACGAATTAATTGATGGATCTCTCTTATTATTTATCAGTCTGCTTATTGTCTGGTCATCCATATGAATACGTTCGGCAAGTTCTTTATATGTCAGACCTTCCTTCTCGTGTTTCCAATCCCAAACTTTTTTCATGGATCTCTCATAATCATTTGGTAAATCCTGAAAGATTGCCATCTCTTCCATAACAATCTCCTCAACCAGCTTTGCCTTCTTAGCTGCATCAGTTGAATTCTGGTATCCATCACTATATTTAATATCAAAGCTGACTGTTGAGTCTTTATCTTTATTGAGATAACAAACGCTGTAGTAGTCCTTTTTGTCAGTAGACTTCACCGTCATGTCAAACGGAATACAACATTCATCTATGTGGTTTCTGGCATAATCTGTAAGATATACCAGTCCATCTGCTCTCTGTTCCAAATATCTTGGATGGTTCAGAACAAAATGAGCATCCACATATTGATACACTCCAGTCCTTACTAACTCACCAAATTCTCTATTGATGACACTCTGAATAGTAGCTTCTTCCGCACTAATAGTATATGTCTGGTCTTCTCGGATAGCATTTTTCCTAAATTTATGCGGTGTAACATATCTCCCATCCACATAAATAAATGCTCCGATAGCCTCTTCATAACCAGCATCAACCATTCTAATTTTTGCAGCAAGCCGTGAAACACAAAAGAATGCTGCCAGTTCGTCAATTACTGGTTCAATGACATCAATAATGTCATCCTTCCCAAGCATATCACGATATTCCTTAATATACTTGGATGCCTGTGTCTTAAACATTCCCATAGGCATCTGGATTCGTGGAGCCAGTGCGTTAGCCTGCCATTCCATCCATTCCGTGGCTGTCCAACTGTTTCCTTCAACACCACCTGCAACCTGACACTTAATACGACTCGCTTCGTTATTGTATAAGCGTTCCAGTTCAAAAGCCTTACGATGTAAATCCCAGTGAACGCATTCATGGACAATAGTGTTGTTTACCTTGCCAAGGTTATACAAGAAATATGTTTCCGGATCTACCAGAATTGTCTTTGCTGACACTTCCTCTTCTACACTCTGGCAGAGTTTCTCATCATAAATCTCAGCTGTGCTATCTTCAAAAAAGATTTGTCCGAATATAGAGCAGTCTTCTGTGATTCGTTTCAATTTTACCGTCAGTCCCATGCTTTTTGCAAGTTCCGATGGATCAATTGCCATAGGTTGAAGCAATGCCTTAGGATAGTTTCTTTTTAAAAAGTCTGTTGCTATAGATTCTAAGTTGTCCTTACTGATAATAGGAACCAGTGCATCTGACATCGGTTTAGGTTGCCTATTCTTTCCGTTATAGATTGAAATATCTGTTATCTGGAAATCATCAAGTCCACATGACAAATCGCCCTTACATTTCAACATGAACCACTGGCTAGTGAATTCATCAGTATCATAATGATAATCAGCCTCTCGCACATTGAATTCTGCATCAATAACAACCTCAAATTCAATTTCAGATCCTGGAAGATCATTCACTGATGCAAATTTTACGGTAATATCCGTCAGTTCAATTCCACCTATCTTATTGACTTGGTAAAGTCTCAGATTAAGACTATCTGCTTTTATCTCCGCATAATCATTTATGACTGCAAACAATTCATTATAAAATCTATCTGCAACATAACTTGTAAATGAACGTTGTCGAGCCACTGAAGATCCCTCCTACATTAGTAATCTCTTGCAATATTCCAAAATCGTAGTAGTAGATGTGCCGCCTTCTTCCTGGATTGTAAATTCCCACTCAGTATCAATTGCAACATTAATCTGATTATAATAGCGCGGTCTTTCCTCTCTACTATTAATTTCATTTCGTTTAAAATAAGTGTTACTGGTTCCATCCTGCGTCGGAAAAATATTGCCAACATTTTTACAATTCAACATAAGCGCATAAGCTAATATTTGTAATCTGTCTGGGCGAGATGATCTAGAATTCAATGGATTCTTATATTTCACATCAAAAACAAGGTAATTGTCATTCTCATCATTATAAATAATAATATCTGGTTTTATATTGCCAGCAATATACTTAGAATAATCTTTTGTTCTCCCACGTAGGACAGCTGTCTTATCATCATACTGCGACAGTTTTATTCCTGGCTCTTTTGAATCATATGAGCCGATACCTGCTTTTTTCAGATATGCCCTAACATACATTTCAAATAGCTTATCCATCGAAATAGCATAGGGAACAACATAACTTGTTATCGCAGTATTTCCCGTGGCTTCAAGTGTTATTTCGCTTAAGACCATTTTTGCAGCATTGATAACAGGCTTATAATATACATATACTCCCGTTGTCTTAATATTATTAATATCCAACCGCGATATTTTCTTATATGAAACATGATCCAGAGCATTCCTACAGTAGGAGACCATATCTCTAAAAGAATTGTTATTACCACTTGCAGAACCAAAGTATTTATTCAAGAACAACTCTGCCTTATGTAATGCAGCTTTTAAGATTTGATTTTCAATAATATCCTCAGTATATTCTAGGTATCTGCAATAAACCCTATCATCACGTCCACGCAAGGTGTTTTTCTGAATATTCTTAGAGAAAACAATTTTACCTTTAACTTTGCCAGTAAGATTTTCCTCTTTCTTTTCCATTCTACCCATTAGAGGTCTGGTACACAGACTTTTCAGCATTGTAATAAATATGCTGGCAGTTATAATACTGCTCTCACGTGCAATGCTATCCTTCAAAAATATAGGATCTTCATTCTCAAAGAAATGAAAAAGCTCATTATCATTCAAATCTTCGATTTCGCGATATGCTTCATTGATCCTATTTGTTTGAGGAGCCAAGTATCGCTCAAATTCATTATCATCCCGCAAAGCATTAAGCATATCAACCACTGATACAGGAAATCGTGGTTCAATCTTCAAAATCACTTCTCTTCCATCAATGGATGTTATATTTTTCCCATTCAGACTCTTTATCCTACAAACACCGACATAGTTCCCAGAGTACAGCTTACCATTTACTCTTTTGATTCCGAGATTTTCAATTTTTTCATCTGAGGAACATAAGACATCATCAATTATTAGTTTTTCAGAAAGACCATCCAAGGAGCTATTGTCATTTGCATAAAATATCCATTGCTGCCTGGATCCTTCCTCCCAATAACATTTTTCTATCATAATAATCCTCTTTTAGCCATTTTTTATGAGTTTTTCAAAAATATCCTTAACTCTATCTTCTTCAGCATTAATGTCCACCGTTCCATTTATACAACCAAGTAGGCCGTACCATCCATCAGTATCTGTTTCCGGTGTTTCAAGCTGGAACATGCCATCTTTATAATACTCCCTTAATATAGGAATAATCTGATATCGAAATCTTAAATACAACTGTTCCACGGATGTTACAAGAAAATATGTATGACCAATCTGAACATCATCTTTATAATATTCAGAGTTCAAATTCTCTGAGTTGAACAACTCTGAGACGCGATCAAATAATGAAACAGCTGTCTCATTTATTTCAATTTGCTTCTTTTCTTCGTCTGGATCAGAACATTTTCCTTTCCTGAATTCTAAAATCGTTTTTCTTTCTGGAAGTAATGAGAAAAACAAAAAGCGTCTTCTAATAGCGTAGTCTATTCCACCAATCGATTTATCTGCCGTGTTCATTGTTCCGATAATATAGAGATTATCTGGCAGTTCTACCTTGTTACTATTCTTAACAGTATATGGTGTTGCAACGCTTCTACCTCTATACTCAAGTCCATATATTAATTCACCAAATACAGTAGCTAAGTTTGCTCTATTAATCTCATCTATTACCAAATAGAACTTAGTCTTCTCATATTCTTTTCTTGAAGCAACTTCTGCTATTTTTCCCAATATCTTATTTACAGTTTCATAAGATACATTGCTTCCATGTTCTGTTTTTATTGTTCCAACTTCTATTCCACGTACAAAATCTTCGTATCCGTATGAGGGATGAAACTGAACAATATCCCAGGCTATACCAGGTGTCTTCCCAACATTATCTTTAGCCCAACTTGATATGGTAGCCCCCTCTTTATAATCCATGATTTGCAATGCATCTAAATCACTATCAGATATTTCTCTTCCATTGACTTTACAAGCTTCATATTTTAAGTATTCTCTTGCAGAATAGGTTTTGGATGTGCCAGGAGGTCCTTGCATAATCATCTGATGAATTCCCAATGTCTCCATTGCCCTTGAATATTCTTCGTATCGTTTTGAACTGTCCACTTTGTACACTCCTTCCACTAAAATAGTCTGTCCACCAACAGAAATTGTTTCTCCTCTATCCTTCCAAAATAGGACTAAGTCATGAATTACATCTCTAAAATCATCATTCGCTTTTGCGTTTACTTCCTTTTCATCCGACACTTCTGGATGAAGTTTCCTTGATTCACTAACAAGATGTTTATATTCTTGCTCCGCATAAGCTTTTAACCTTGCTATATTTTCATCACCAGGATATTCACTTAAATACCCACCATAATGTTTGCTCAAAGCCCGATAATAACTCCTCAGAATGCGAAACATTATTGAATTTGGCGAAGATGAATATCGTTCATTCTCTTCATTTCCGCTATCCAGTTCTTCATACCAACGTGAATATTCACCAGGTTGCATTTCTGATGCAATTGCATAATCGATACCATCTACACTTACTGCATCGTTTACGCTACCAGAATAGAAAAATCTTGGTCTCTTAGTAGCTCCAGATTTATTTTTTGTAGTACCGTATGTATATATATCTCTATTTGACTTCTCAATATATAAATAGCCTGGAGTAGGAAAATCTCTCTCAACCTTGTCTAGCTTTGCTTTTTTTCTAACAACAACTTGAGGATTAAACATTATGTCATTGGCAATATCTGTATCATCAACTAACCCTTGTTCTTTTATTCGACTCACAAGATTTACCAATGGCTGATGCGTCAATCCCTCCGATCTGAACGAATCTGCTGTAATTCCAGTTTTCTGTAAAACGATACGATTGACATCAGCCAAAGTACGATCTTTACTGTATTGCCCATCAACAAGCTTTTGTAGAGCAGCGATACTAACATTTGCCGTTTTTGCTAATACATTATCTTTTACATACTGCCTTAATAACGGAATTATTTGATTACGAGCAATCATTGCAGTTCCAGTATCTTTGTACATTCCATGACCGATAACATACCGTTCCTTTTCAACTGAAGACATCTGATAACGGTGTCTTAAATAATCTGTAACAATTCTCTTTGTACGATAGAACATAGCATTGGCCGACATATCATAATCCGAATATACATCAGTCGCAGAATCACACATATACATATAATCATTATTTAATTGATACTCATAAAAATGTCTCAAAAAGCCATAATTCATCTGCTCAACAGAATCTATAAGAGTGCTTCTCGTTGCAATAATATAAACATTCGGAGAAACAGATATAGTCTCTCCGTCGCTTAAAACTGTTTTATATGTGGTCTGTCCGTGTGGTTCTATCAGAGGAAGCATATCTCCCAGTATTCCCGAAATTGCACCTCTTGAAATATCATCTAAAATCAAGAAGTATTTCTTATCTTCTTTTTTCTCCCAGCTCTTGTTTGCCTTCTTAAGCAAGGTCAAAAAAACTTTATCTGCATAATGAAAATTTATATTTCCACTCTCTGTATCTATAATTATTCCATTCACAAAGTCTTCATAGTAAAAGGATGGGTGGATAGAAATCAATTCTGTCTCAATTTCATATGTCCCACCTTTATTAAAAATACCTTGAGAGCAGTATTTAGTGTCACAACTTTTCTCTGCAATTAAATTAGCAAGATATGTTTTCCCAACAGCCATTGTGCCAGATAAAATCAAATACTTACTTTTATCAATTATGCCGCATAATTGATCTATCAACTCAATCGTTGCCTTTGTCATAACATGCACATCCTTATAAAATGTCAAGAACTTCAGAAACAGCAAGCCCCACGCACTTGGCTAGTAATGGTGGCACTGCATTTCCTATCATTATATATGTATCTGTTTGATTCCCAATAAAATCAAAATCGTCATCAAATGACTGAATTCTTGCTGCTTCTCTCGGTGTTATATCCCTTCCCTGTTCTGGATCATAATGAATAAACCTATTTCCGTCTCTGTCCAAATGTGAAATTATCGTTGTACTAGGCTCATCTGCTCTAAGTACATGATATCTATGAATAGGAGATTTTGCTCCAACCTTTTCCTCGTACAAATCACTTAATGATTTACTATCTACATATTCGTTTCGTCCAGATTGAATATCATTGGCTAACATCCTATATATTTCCACATCTCTTAAACTGTGATGTCTTGCCCTATGCCATGTTGTATGGCACTCTGGTTTACTGTAACCAATTCGACTCTTTAACTCTTCATCATTGATAATTGGTGTAATTTTAGGCAAATCACCAATTGCCTCAGCCACAGTTTTTTTCTTTTTTGATTTGTACTTTGGCAATATCTCCAAATAAAACCTATGAAGAATGACTTGTACATCCTCACACAAATCTTTCCGAATCCCCAGGATAATTAATCGTTCTCGATTTTGTGGAACTCCATAATCACTAGCATCCACCTTTGCATATTTTTTTACATCATCAACTATTTCATAGCCGATACTGGAAAATCCACTTTCTATCAGTTGTATGATGGGGGTTCCATCTGACATTGCGCTTAATAATCCTGGAACATTTTCAAAAACAAAAACTTTAGGTTGATACCTGTTTACCACACTCAAATAGTGTTCAAACAAATAGTTTCTATAATCATCTTTCATTCCATTTTCATCCCGAACACGACCGGCCACAGAGTAAGCCTGACAAGGTGGTCCACCAATAATAATATCTATGCCACCTGCCGCATTTACAAAGTGATCCAGCCCCTTACCATCACCATACGGGCCTGTCTTGTAGCGACTGGCTTTTCCATTAGACAACATTTCTCTCGAAGGTGCTTTTGAGTCATCGCTCCAACCTTTGAAGAGTTCATCTTCTCGTTGAATATCGAAACACATAACTCGATTTTTCGCATCCTTTATGCCCCATTTAGTTTCTAACCTATTAATCAAGGTTTTTCCCTGCGGTTGTAGCCACTCAACAGCTGCAATATCCTCATACTTTCCACTCTGTAAAAACCCATCTTCAAGTCCACCGCAACCAGCGAACAAATCTATCATCTTATAAGACATACAATTGTCCTTCCCTAGATATATTTCTTTAATTGTTCTGCAATAGCCTGTCCCAACATCGGAGGAACTGCATTTCCTACTTGTTTAAACTGATCAGATTGATTTCCGTAAAAAAGAAAATCATCCGGAAAACTCTGTAATCGTGCACATTCCCTTACCGTAGGAATTCGGTTCCATTTGTAATGAAAATGTGACCTATGTCCCGTATTTATTGTCAAAGAAGGTTTCTTACTATGATAGCGTGTAAGTGCCTCATGGTATTTATATAAACCTCTATATTCATCGGGTAGTGCCAAGTAATTTTTACCCTCTGGTACTAACGCAATCATTTTTCGTGTTTTTTCAATCGGAACACTGCCAATGTGATTATAAACTTGCGAAGAATCCTTTCTCATTTTTCTCTGGTATTCAGACTGAGGTGGCAACATATATTCCTGCACCGTTTCTCCTCTTAAAATTTCTCCTTCCTCTGTCTGTAAACTTGGCAGATCAGATATTGCCTCTTCACATGTAACAAAGTGTTCTTGATCCAACAATGCATTAGGAAATTCAAATTCATTCTCCGAATCCTTAAGACCAACAAAAAACACTCTTTTCCTAATTTGTGGAATGCCATATTCTGGCGCAAACAATACTTTCGGTACCATTTTGTACCCTATCTTTTCAAAGTCATCTATTACTCGCTTGGCACCTACGCCTCCATTTGCTTCTATCATCGCCAAAACATTCTCTAATAACACTGCTTTGGGTTTAAGTTTCTCAGTCAGCTTTACCATAGCAAGATACAAAAAATTTCTTTTGTCATTTATGTCCATTTTTCCCGCATATGAAAAGCCTTGACAAGGAGGTCCCCCAACCAGAACATCCAAATTCTCTATATTATTATCCTTAAGAAAATCTACAATACATGTAATATTGTCATGATTATATAAATCCAACTTCATAGCTGTTGCTGTACCATGGTTATTCTGGAATGTTTTCAACGCCGACTCATCGTAATCTACTCCCAAAACCACATTATAACCAGCATCTAAAAAACCTTTTGAAAGACCTCCTGCACCACAGAATAAGTCCACTACTGTTTTCTTTTTCATAAACTTGCTCCTCGAAACTCAGATTTCTTCACTTATATCAAAATCAATACTGTTCTTTTTGCAGTATTCATCTATTAATTTCATTGTTTTAAGATTTGGCTTTGCTTTTCCAGTTTCCCATCTGTTTACAGTGGCAAACGAAACACCTATCTCCTTCGCAAAATCTTCCTGGGTCATAAATGCTTTGCGTCGTATACGTTTAATATCTTCTGAAAAACTCATTCTTATTTACCTCTAGCTCACTCTTGCAAAATAATTAAACTACGCTAGTGTAAATATAACATTTATCTCGCATTTTATCAACATTTTTATAGCATTCTCTACGCATTCTTATGACCTTCATTTTAAATTATACTCTTAATATATCCCAAAAAACGGACTCATAACTATGTCAGTCACAAGCCCATTTTCACAACCTTCTCTTCTATTTCTCTTTTTTTTACCTAATTTTTCTTCCACCCATCTGCCACTTATCATGGCTCTTAATCCCTCTCGCCGCCTGCCTCAGAGTATTTGCTCTGCCATGCTGATGATACGGATGTGAAGCCTTGTGCTTATGAAAAATAATCACTGTGCCTTCCCCCGGATACTCTGGATTATGAAGGTACCAGTAATGCCCAGTATTCCTGGATATTATGGTCACATCATAATCATCAACTGCAATGATATTGAAGTATTTCGGATCAAGGCACTTCAAATCTTCCGTATTAAACAACCGCTGCCTCCTTCCCTTCAAACCATGCAGCCAGTGCTTGCTCTACAACCGCAGCCATCTGCTTTGAATCCATCCCATCAAAATATTTACTACAGATAGACTTAGGAAGCTTGAAGCTTACACCGGCATTGCCATCAGTATGTTTCACCTGCAAGGCTTCAAGGATTTCTGCCATTTTCTCTTCTGTTAGACTTCCTGATGCCTTACGAAGTTTCTCTGCATATACTGGCTTAACCTTAAGTCCCTGACGCTCTACAATATTCCAGAGTTTCTGCTGTTCTTCTTCTGTGAGATATGACACATCTACTGCCGCCAACTAAGCAATCTTATTTTCATCCATCAGATTCTTGAATGGCTGAATCAGATGATTGAGTCGCAGATACCTTGCAGCATTCCTGCTTGAAAAACCATATTCTGAAGCAATCACATCCAGGCTCTTCAACTTATTGCCATTATGGCAACAAGTGTCATCCGGATCAGCACCACTTAATATCTGCAGTTCTCTGATAATGTCATTTCTCTTGCCCTGGCAGCACACCTTGTCAGAGTGCGCCGCCATAACTGCAGCCTTCTCACTTGGAAGCAAATCCGTAAAGGACCTCTGCATCAGGTTCGTTTCAATCACATACACATAAGCCTCAGCCTCTGACAGACCAACCTTTACAATGGCAGGTATCTCAGTAAGTCCTGCAAGCTTTGCTGCATTGGCTCTGTTATGTCCGGAAAGCATTTCATATCCCTTACCCAATTTTCTTACGATGACCGGATTCAGAACACCATGCTCACGAATGCTCTCCACCATATCATTAAGACGTTCTCCCTCGTACAGATGAAATGGATGATTGTGAAATGCCTTTATGGAATCAATCGCAATCTGCTCCACACCATTCTCTGCTTTAACCTCTGTGGTCTTCGCCGAAGTATTCTCAGTCAGCATATCCACCGCATCAAATATTTTTCTCTTACTTGCATTAGCCTTCATAAGCAATCAACTCCTTTGCAAAATTCTCATATGCCTCACATGCCTTACACTCCGGAGCATATTCCAGAAGAGGCTCACTATAATAAACAGACTCTCCAACCTTTACTGTATTTGGAATCTTACTGTCAAAAATTCTAATCTGCCCTTCAAAGGTATCTGTCACCTGCTCTGTAATGACCTTACACAGATTAGTCCTGGCATCGCACATCGTCAGCAGAATACCTGCCACATCTAGCTTGTCATTGATACGGCTCTTAATCTTCTTCACAGTCTTAAGAAAGTCCTGTAATCCCATCATTGCCAGAAGCTGCGGATTTACTGTGATAATTACTTCATCTGCTGCCGCCAGAGCATTGATATTCAGTGCTCCAAGCGTAGGTGCAGTATCAATGATAATCGCATCATATCTGTCCCTGAGCGATTCCAGAATGCCTGAGAGCATCTTCTCTGCTCCCATTTCAAGACGAAGCTTTGCATCTACTACCGACAGAACCATTGATGACGGAATAAAATCAACTCCGTTTCTGCTCATGATATATTCCTCTGCGGCAGGCAGTTCTTCATCCTCAATCTGTGCCATCATCAGATGACCGATTGTCACTGGAACTGCTGCCGGATCTTCCACGCCAAAACATGTTGTCAAATTTGCCTGACTGTCAAAATCAACAA
>ERZ791659.921-NODE-921-length-17806-cov-4.24494_pt1 | contig 17806 bp, 19 predicted proteins | sample MGYA00510053_ERZ791659 | MGnify/ENA primary metagenome ERZ791659 (study PRJEB30046, sample SAMN00715192) | human gut metagenome | study: EMG produced TPA metagenomics assembly of the A metagenome-wide association study of gut microbiota in type 2... | reverse complement strand
CCGACAGCCGGTGTGAACCAGACAGGAAGACTTCTGGTTGCTACAGCGGAGGAAGCGGTTTCGGATACAGAAGCTGCGGAGACATTAGATGCACAGCTGCAGCAGGCCGAAGCAACAGAGACACAGCAGGCAGATGCAGCACAGAGCGAGACAGAGGCAGCACAGAGCCAGGCAGATGGCGAGCAGGCAGCAGATGCAGAGCAGACAGACGCTGATGCGCAGTCGGAGGATGCACAGAGCACGGACGCAGATCAGATGTCTGCGGAAGAGCAGGAGTGGCAGAACCGCCTGATGGCAGATGTCGACGATTTCCTGTATATCAGGGAATCTGGAGACGAAAATGCAGCGATTGTCGGCAAATTATACAAGGGAGATGTGGCGGAGATCGCCGAGACAGGCGATACCTGGACACATGTGGAATCTGGAAACGTAGACGGATATGTGAAAAATTCCTACTGCGTGACGGGATCGGAAGCATATACCTATGCGAACGATACATTTGATACAGAGGTAGAGATCCAGACGAACGGACTTCGCATCAGAAGCAGCGCAGACCCGGACGCGTCCGTGCTGGCAGCGGTATCGACGGGAATGACTTTCCCGCTGGATGCAGATGCGGAGACCGTAGACGGATGGGTTGCGATTGATTACAAGGGAACCACCGGTTATGTGAGCGCAGAGTATGTGACGACGGAGCTTGCACTCGGTGAGGCTGTCACGATCGAGGAGGAGCAGGCAGCAGCTGCGAAGGCTGCGGCAGAAGCGGCAAAGTCCGCACAGGTGTCCAGCGCGGGTACCGTTCAGAATTCTGCAGTGTCCGCTTCGGTGGATGATGTGACACTGCTTGCCGCACTGATTCAGTGCGAGGCAGGAAACGAGTGCTACGAAGGACAGCTTGCAGTCGGTGCGGTTGTCATGAACCGTGTGAGATCCGGCAGATATGCGGGCAGCATTTACGGTGTAATATATCAGGCAGGACAGTTCCCACCGGCAGGAAGAGGAGCCGTTGCAAGCATTGCTGCAAACGGTCCGAAGTCCAGCTGCATTCAGGCAGCACAGGAAGCACTCAACGGTGCTGACAATACGGGCGGTGCGACATGCTTTAGCAGAGCTTCCCGAGGACACGCGGGTGTGGTAATCGGGAACCACGTATTTTATTAAACAGGAATCATGGCAGAGCCGTGGGAAATGATGAGACATTTCCTACGGCTTTTCTTGTATTTTCAAATCAAATATAGTAATATGATATTTAACGGGGAAAATAGTGTTAGAGATCCGGACAGAAAATAATTGGAGGTTAGATAATGGGAGGATTATTAGTAGCTTTTTTGATTTTGGTTATTCTGATATTGGCAGTTGTGGTGTCCTGTATCAAGATCGTGCCGCAGGCGCATGCGTACATTGTGGAGCGTCTGGGCGGATATCTTGCGACATGGCCGGTAGGTCTTCATCTGCTGATACCGTTTATTGACCGTGTGGCGAAGAAGGTTACCTTAAAAGAGCAGGTAGTTGATTTCCCGCCGCAGCCGGTAATCACAAAGGATAATGTTACGATGCAGATTGATACGGTCGTTTATTTCCAGATCACAGATCCGAAGCTGTATGCATACGGTGTGGAGAACCCGCTGATGGCGATCGAAAACCTGACCGCAACGACACTGCGTAACATCATCGGTGATCTCGAGCTGGATGAGACACTGACATCCAGAGAGACGATCAACACGCAGATGAGAGCAACACTTGATGTGGCAACTGATCCTTGGGGCATCAAGGTAAACCGTGTAGAGCTTAAGAATATCATTCCGCCTGCAGCGATCCAGGATGCGATGGAGAAGCAGATGAAGGCAGAGCGTGAGCGAAGAGAAGCGATCCTTCGTGCAGAGGGTGAGAAGAAGTCTACCGTCCTCGTGGCAGAAGGTAAGAAAGAATCCGCAATTCTCGATGCAGAGGCAGAGAAGCAGGCAGCGATCCTCCGCGCAGAGGCGAAGAAGGAGGCCACTATCCGCGAGGCAGAAGGTCAGGCTGAGGCAATCCTTAAGATTCAGCAGGCAAACGCAGACGGTCTCCGCATGATCAAGGATGCGGCTCCGGATCAGGGTGTCATCCAGTTAAAGAGCCTTGAGGCATTTGCAAAGGCGGCAGACGGCAAGGCGACGAAGATCATCATTCCGTCTGAGATTCAGGGAATCGCAGGGCTGGCAAAATCTGTGACAGAAATAGCTCTGGAGAACAAATAGAACATCGGATAGATCAGATTAAAAATAGGGGGCTGTCACGAAAGTGGCAGCCTGTTTATTCTGCAACAGGAAGCACTAAGCGGCAAGGAGGAACGCAATCATGAACTTAAAAGGACGCAATTTCTTAAAACTGATGGATTACACACCGGAAGAGATTCTCTACCTGATTGATCTGGCAGCGGATCTTAAGAGCAAGAAGAAGCAGGGAATTCTGCATGACAGTCTGATCGGAAAAAATATCGCGCTGATTTTCGAGAAGACAAGCACCCGCACACGGTGTTCTTTTGAGGTGGCAGCACATGATCTCGGAATGCATGTGACTTACCTTGATCCATCCGGTTCGCAGATCGGCAAAAAAGAGAGCATTCCGGATACCGCGCGCGTGCTGGGACGCATGTTTGACGGTATCGAGTACCGCGGATATGGACAGAACATTGTGGAGGAGCTGGCAAAATATGCGGGAGTTCCGGTGTGGAACGGTCTGACGAACGAGTTCCATCCGACGCAGATGCTTGCAGATATGCTGACAATCCGGGAACACCTGGGACACTTAAAGGGTGTGAAGTTTGTATACATGGGTGACGCCCGCTACAATATGGGCAATTCCCTGATGGTGACCTGCGCAAAGCTCGGTATGGATTTTGTCGCATGTACTTCCAGGAAATATTTCCCGAACGAGGAGCTGGTTGACTACTGCAAAAAAGTAGCAGCCGAGACCGGAGCATCGATCACGCTGACCGAAGATGTGGCAGAGGGCACGAAGGACGCGGACGTTATTTACACGGATGTCTGGGTATCGATGGGCGAGCCGGACGAAGTCTGGGCAGAGCGCCTGCAGGATCTGATGCCGTATCAGGTCAACAAGGCAGCCATGGCAAATGCCAAGCCGACGGCGATCTTCATGCACTGCCTGCCGGCATTCCATGACTTAAAGACCAAGATCGGCAAGGAAGTCTATGAGAAATTCGGTTACAGCGAGCTTGAGGTGACCGACGAAGTATTTGAGAGTGAGCAGTCGGTTGTATTTGATGAGGCAGAGAACCGTATGCACACGATTAAGGCAGTCATGCTTGCTACACTGGGAGAATAAGAGGGAACATCATGAAAGCAGAACTACTTTCCGTTTTAAGAGATGCCGACGATTACGTGTCCGGACAGGATCTGTGTGAAAAGTTCGGCGTATCCCGGACGGCGGTCTGGAAGGGCATCAACCAGCTCAAGGAAGCTGGGTATGAGATCGAGGCGGTGCCGAACAAGGGATATAAGCTGTTGTCGGTGCCGGACACACTGAGCGAGGAAGAATTAAAAAGTATCCGCAAGACCGCGTGGGTCGGACAGGAGATTTTTTACTATCCGGTCATCGACTCCACCAATACCAGGGCGAAGCAGCTGGCGGAGGAAGATTACCCTACCGGAACGCTTGTGGTCGCCGGACAGCAGGATGCAGGCAGAGGCAGAAGAGGAAGAAGCTTTGAGTCCCCGCAGGGAGCCGGTATTTTTATGACGCTGATGTTAAAGCCGGAGCTGTCGTCTGTGAATGCGCCGATGCTGACGCTGGTGGCGGCACTTGCGGTGTCTGCGGCGATCGTGAAGACGACAGGCAGACCGGCGGGCATCAAATGGCCGAACGACATTGTCATGAACGGGAAAAAAGTCTGCGGAATTCTGACGGAGATGAGCGCACAGATGGATTATGTCAACCACATTGTGATCGGTATTGGCATCAACGTTCACAACGAATCGTTCCCGGAGGAGATTGCTCCGGTGGCAACTTCACTCTACATGGAGACTGGAGAACATTTTAACCGCGCGGCTCTGATTGAGGAAGTATGGGAACAGTTTGAGCATTATTATGCGATTTTCATGGAGACCGAGGATCTGAGCGGTCTTGTGAAGGAGTACGATACGCATCTGATCAACCGGAACCAGATGGTGAAGGTACTTGATCCGAAGGAGCCGTTTGAGGGAAAAGCGATGGGCATCACGCCGCGGGGTGAGCTGATCGTGGATACCTGGGAGAGCAGAAGACTCGTATCGGCGGGAGAAGTCTCCGTGCGCGGTGTCTACGGATATGTATAAGGGATGCTGTGCAAACAGTGTCTGTGGAAGCGGTTTGGAAAGGAATGTCTGAAATGGAAGAAGTGGTACTGTGCGGTGCGAGTGCATACAATAAAAAATTTTACCTGAACGAAGATTTTAAGGGTTTGCCGGAGCAGATCAAGAACGAGTTAAAGATTATGTGCGTGCTTTTTACGGAGGATGTGGGCGGTATTTTTCAGCTGGTGTTCAGCGAAACGGGCGAACTGGAATTCCGCACCTCCTGCGATGAAAATGATCTGCTGTACGACGAGATCGGCTGCGGACTTAAGATCCGTCAGTTACAGCAGACAAAACAGGAGCTGCTGGAAGCGCTGCAGATGTATTATAAGGTTTTATATGTGGGAATATAGGGGGTACGGACGATGATAATGACGATTGATGTGGGAAATACAAATATTACCGTGGGAGTATTTCGGGGAGACGAGGTGGTATCGAATTTTCGTATCACGACGAAAATGCCCCGTACATCCGATGAATACGGGATGCTGTTGAGCAACCTGCTGGAGCAGAATTCGATTTCACATGACGATATTGAGGATGCGATTATCGCATCGGTTGTCCCGAATGTGATGCACTCCCTCGAGGGAGCGATTGTCAAGTATTTTAGCATCCGGCCGATTATTGTGGAGCCGGGAACCAAGACCGGTATCCGTGTCGTGACTGAGAACCCGCGCCAGATCGGTGCGGACCGTATTGTGGATGCAGCGGCAGCGTATGAGCTGTATGGCGGACCGGTGCTTGTCCTTGATTTTGGCACGGCAACCACGTACGACCTGGTGGACAAGGACGGCGCGTTTGTATCCGGCGTTACAGCTCCGGGAATTCGCATTTCCGCAAAAGCATTGTGGGAAGATGCGGCGAAGCTTCCGGAGATTGAGATCCGCAAGCCGGCGAGCATCCTCGCGAAGGAGACGATCTCCTCCATGCAGGCAGGGCTTGTCTACGGGCAGATCGGACAGACGGAATACATCATCCGTCATATGATCGATGAGGCGAACATGGGCGAGGTCAAGGTCGTGGCAACCGGCGGACTGGGCAGAATTATTGCAAATGAGACCACAATGATCGATGTGTATGACCCGAACCTGACATTGAAGGGCATGAATCTGATCTATAAAAAGCAGAACCGTAAATCCGGGAAGATTAAATAAGTAGAAAATGAGGGCGGCAGCGTGGCAATAATCCGAACACTGCAGATAGGAAATGTAACCTTAGAAAATAATTTGATACTGGCACCAATGGCAGGCGTAAGCGACCTGCCATTTCGCTTGCTTTGCAGGGAACAGGGCGCGGGGCTGGTGTGCATGGAAATGGTGAGCGCCAAGGCGATTCTGTATAAGAACCGCAACACGGAGGAGCTTCTTACCATTGATCCAAAGGAGCACCCGGTATCACTGCAGCTTTTCGGCTCCGATCCGGATATTATCAGTGAGATTGCGAAGCAGATTGAGGAGCGGCCGTTTGACATTCTGGATCTGAATATGGGCTGTCCGGTTCCGAAGGTCGTCAACAACGGGGACGGCTCCGCGCTCATGAAAAATCCGCGGCTTGCCGGAGAGATCATTGAGAAGACGGCGCGGGCGATCAAAAAACCGCTGACGGTGAAGATCCGCAAGGGATTCGATGATGCGCACGTCAATGCGGTTGAGCTGGCGCACATTGCGCAGGAGAGCGGTGCGGCGGCGGTCGCGGTGCACGGGCGCACCAGAGAGCAGTATTATGCCGGACATGCGGACTGGGACATTATCCGCCAGGTGAAGGAGGCGGTATCGATTCCCGTCATTGGAAACGGGGATATCCGCACGCCGGAGGATGTGGCAGCGATGGCAGAGCAGACCGGCTGCGACGGCTACATGATCGCGCGCGGAGCGGAGGGCAATCCCTGGATTTTCCGTCAGATCCTGCATTATTTTGAGACGGGCGAGCACCTTGCCCGGCCGGATTTCTCGGAGGTGACGGAGATGCTTCTGCGCCATGCAAAGATGCAGATCGACTGCAAGGGAGACTACACGGGCATCCGTGAGATCCGCAAGCATGCGGCGTGGTACACCGCAGGATACCGGAATTCGTCCAAGCTTCGAGGAAGGATCAACGAGGTGGAGAATTACGGGCAGCTCGAGGCATTATTCCGGGAAGTGGAGTCATATAATGAGAAAAACGGATACGAGGCATAGGAATGTCCTATTCCAATGAGTTTTTAAGAAATTTCCGACCGGTATTTCTGGCGATCTTAAAGGCGCAAAGCCTTCGTCCGGAGCGCGTGGAACTTGTGGTGATCGACGAGGAGCAGAGCCATGTCTTTGAACCGGCGGATGTGCGCGATGTGCTTGAACAGATCGGTGACGATCTGAATTACCTTACGGTGTACACCGGGCGCCCCGCATATTTTTCCGCGTTTGCAGAGAGAATGTATGAGGAGAACGGGCTGGTGGTGATGGTTTTTCCCAAAACCAGACTGTCTGCGTGGGAAGGACAGGCGGGGGTGAGAGATGCGTTTCTGACCCGGAAGGTAATCCTGGATTTTGAGTGGGAGGGAGCATACCGGACAGAGATGATCTGCGCCGCGGCGACCTACATTCCGATCCACAAAAAGCCCTGGAAACAGGGCGAAAATCTTGACATCATGGTGCCTATCGGTTATAATACTGTGATTGTTAAGAGCATGCATCACCAGAGAGAAAAGCTTGGACGTGACCGATTTGAAGAAGCTTTTTATGAGAATTGAACTGATAAAAATCACAAAGAAGGGTAGAGAGTAATGGACAAGAAAAACATTCTGACGTATGAAGGACTCAAAAAACTGGAGGACGAATTAGAGGATTTAAAGGTTGTCAAGAGAAAGGAAGTCTCCCAGAAGATCAAGGAAGCAAGAGAGCAGGGCGATCTGTCCGAGAATGCAGAGTATGATGCAGCGAAGGACGAGCAGAGAGATATTGAGGCACGTATTGAGGAGCTCGAGAAGATCCTCAAGAACGCTGAGGTATTTGTAGAGGAAGAGGCTGACTTAGATAAGGTAAGCATCGGATGTCAGGTAAAGATCTTAGATTGTGAATTTGACGAGGAGCTGACCTACAAGATCGTGGGTTCCACAGAGGCAAACAGCTTAAAGGGCAAGATTTCCAATGAGTCACCGGTTGGTAAGGCGCTTCTTGGAAAGAAAGTCGGCGATACCGTAACGGTAACGACACCGGCAGGAGAGTTCGAGTACAAGATACTTTCCATTCACAGATCATCAAACGAGTAGAGCATGACCGTCTGCGGACTCCGCTTCATGCGGACAGGCGGCGCAGGATAAATGGAGGAAAAGCATGGCAGAGCAGAATAATAACCAGCAGCAGGACGTCAACCAGCTGCTCAAGGTTCGTTATGATAAGTTACACGAACTGCAGGAGAACGGAAAGGACCCGTTCGTCATTACCAAGTATGACGTGACGAATCACAGCACGGATGTCAAGGAGCATTTTGAGGAGATGGAAGGCAAGGAGGTATCTCTTGCCGGACGTATGATGTTCAAACGTGTCATGGGTAAGGCATCTTTCTGCAATATTCAGGACTTAAAGGGACGTATCCAGATCTATGTAGCGCGCGACAGCATCGGCGAGGAGTCCTACGCGGATTTCAAAAAGTATGATGTCGGCGATATTTTAGGCGTGAAGGGTATCGTTTTTAAGACGAAAACAGGCGAGATTTCCATTCATGCAGCAGAGGTAACACTGCTTTCCAAGAGCTTACAGATTCTGCCGGAGAAGTTCCACGGACTGACGGATACCGATACCAGATATCGTCAGAGATATGTCGATCTCATCATGAATGAGGATGTGAAGGACACATTTGTGAAGCGTTCCAAGGTTATCAGCACGATCCGACGCTATCTGGACGGACAGGGCTTCATGGAGGTTGAGACCCCGATGCTCGTGTCGAATGCGGGCGGTGCGGCGGCAAGACCGTTTGAGACACATTTCAATGCGTTAGACGAGGACTTAAAGCTTCGTATTTCTCTGGAGCTTTACTTAAAGAGACTGATTGTCGGCGGCATGGAGCGTGTCTATGAGATTGGCCGCGTATTCCGTAATGAGGGTCTGGACACCAGACACAATCCGGAGTTCACACTCATGGAGCTGTATCAGGCATATACCGATTACCACGGCATGATGGATCTGACTGAGAACCTTTACCGCTATGTGGCAAAGGAAGTGACCGGTTCCGAGATGCTGACTTACGGGGAGCATACCATGGATCTCTCCAAGCCGTTTGAGCGCATTACCATGGTGGATGCGGTGAAGAAGTATGCTGGCGTTGATTTTAACGAGGTGAAGGATACCGCCGAGGCGAAGAAGCTTGCAGACGAGCATCACATCGAGTACGAGGAGCGCCACGAAAAGGGCGATATCTTAAATCTTTTCTTCGAGGAGTATGTCGAGGAGCACCTGATCCAACCGACGTTCGTGATGGATCATCCGATCGAGATCTCTCCGCTCACGAAGAAGAAGCCGGAGAACCCGGACTATGTAGAGCGTTTTGAGTTCTTCATGAACGGCTGGGAGATGGCAAATGCTTACTCTGAGCTGAATGATCCGATTGACCAGCGCGCGCGTTTTGCTGCCCAGGAGGAGGCTTTTGCAGCCGGAGATGAGGAAGCGAACCACACCGATGAGGATTTCTTAAATGCACTTTCCATCGGTATGCCGCCGACCGGAGGTATCGGATTCGGAATCGACCGTATGGTCATGATGATGACCAACAGCCCAGCGATCCGCGATGTACTGCTGTTCCCGACAATGAAGTCACTGGATAAAAAAGACCAGTAAAATCAAGAGTTTGCGGACTTCCGACTTGTATGGTACGACAGGAGTACGACAAAATAACCTATCTTAAAGGGTTAAAACAAACGATTTTAAATTAAAATCGAGTCAGTTCAAGTTCATATTTTGTACTATAAGGACATTTTTCTAAAAGAAATTTTAGAGGAATGTCCTTTTTTGTTATGGTCAACGGAACAAAATAAGAAAATGGAGGAAGTCAGTATGAACAGTACAGCGTTAGGAGCAGAAAAAGAAAATATTAACTTTATTAGTGAAGCACATGAGAAATTCTACTATGAAAAACTTCAGAAAGTCAGAGAAGCAGATGTATATCACAAGGCACTTTGCTATTGCCTTGGAATGAACGAGGATACACGAAGAAATGTGGATAAAATTTATAACTTTAAGACTGGTTGTGTAAAAACGGAGTGCCTGCATGAGGGCTGGCAGACCAGTGGAAGTGCAAAGGTTGTCAGAATGGCATTTAATCTGTATTGCAATGGTACACCGAGCGTAGATGATGAACAGGACACAGAGGAGCAGGTGGATGAGTGCCGGAGATATTCAGTAGAGGATTTGTTCTGCTGTTGCTATGCACCATATTTCTGGCAGGCAATACAGATTCGCTATCCGGAGTATGCCACATACAATAAAAATTTGTATGCAATGTTTGGAGGAAATGATTGATGTTAAAGATTCGGTTGATGGGAACAAAAAATGATATTACATGGTTCAAAAAAATCATGCAGAGACACCCAAAGGTAGAGGTTCTGGAAATGTCAGACCTCTATCCCAACAAGGGAACAGATAAATATTACAGATCGTATGTAGAAGTAAAAAAGAGCAATGTAAAAGAATAATAGTAGAATTTGGAGGAATTTCATCATGTGTAAAGTTATAGTAATCGGAAACCAGAAAGGTGGAGTTGGAAAGACCACCACAACAAGTAATCTAGGTATTGGACTTGCAAAAAAGGGGAAAAAGGTGCTTCTGATAGATGCGGATGCACAGGGAAGCCTGACAGCAAGTTTAGGCTTTCAGGAGCCGGATAAACTGGATGTATCTCTTGCAACCATTATGGCGAATATCATTAATGAAGAAGATATGGAGCCGGATTATGGCATCCTAAAGCACGACGAGGGTGTAGACCTTATGCCCGGCAATATAGAGTTGTCGGGATTGGAAGTATCACTGGTAAATGTCATGAGCAGGGAGCTTGTGCTTCGGACTTATATAGAACAGCAGAAAGAAAGGTATGATTACATTCTGATTGATTGTATGCCTTCCCTTGGCATGATTACCATAAATGCCTTTGCAAGTGCCGACAGCATCCTTATTCCGGTGCAGGCAGCATATCTGCCGGTAAAAGGTCTGGAACAGCTTATAAAGACCATAGGAAAGGTAAAAAGGCAGATCAATCCAAAATTGGAGATTGAAGGTATTCTGCTTACTATGGTTGATAACAGAACGAATTATGCAAAAGACATCAGTGCATTGGTTGTGGAGAATTATGGTAGCAAGGTAAGAATATTTGAAAACAGTATTCCGATGTCGGTAAGAGCTGCGGAGATTTCTGCTGAAGGTGTCAGCATTTATGAGCATGATCCAAATGGAAAAGTAGCGAGTGCCTATCAGTCATTGACAGAGGAGGTGCTTGCAGATGAATAAAACAGGAAGTGCCGCAAAGGTAAAACTGAACAGCTTCGATGATTTATTCGGAGATGGACAGCCACAGGCAGGAATAGAGCAGGTACAGGAAATTGCACTATCAGAATTGCATGAGTTCAAGGGACACCCATTTAAGGTACTGGACGATGAAAAAATGCAGGAAACTGTGGAGAGTGTCAGAGAGCATGGAGTATTGATGCCGGGTATTGCAAGACCAAGAGCTGAGGGCGGCTATGAAATTATTGCAGGACATCGCAGGAGACATGCGTGTGAACTGGTAGGACTTGAAATAATGCCGATGTTTATCCGTAATTATACGGATGATGAAGCCACGATTATTATGGTGGACAGCAATATCCAAAGAGAAGATATTCTTCCAAGCGAAAAAGCAAAGGCATACCGCATGAAATATGATGCTATGAAGCATCAGGGAAGCAGAACAGGCGGACTTACTTTGGAAGAACTTGGAGAAGCCGCAGGAGAAAGTGCAAAAACAGTTCAAAGATATATATGGATTTCACGCTTATCGGAACCATTGCTTGATATGGTTGATGCAGGGAAAATAGGCATTATGCAGGCTGTTGACCTTTCATTTTTATCCGAGGATGCACAGCAATGGGTATTGGTTGCCATACAGGACACCAATGCTGTCATAAGCAAACAGCAGAGTGCCATGCTAAAGGAGAGTGACAAAAAGGGAGAACTGACTTTTCCAATGGTGCGTATGCTTCTGGAGAAAGAAAAGCCAGTAGAGCGTAAGGTTGTTATAAAAACGGAACGCATTAACAGTTATTTTCCGGATACATACAGCACAGATGATATAGAAAAAATAATATTTCAGCTATTAGATAACTGGAAGAATACACAGTAGGAAGGAGGAGACGAGAATGGGAGAAATTTTGCAGCTAGATTATTATTACGGAATAGAAGCGGAACAGTTCTCATTCTATCGTGTTCCACGCCTGCTGATAAAGGACGAGAGATTTAAGAAGCTGTCCAGTGATGCTAAATTGTTGTATGGACTTATGCTTGATCGTATGTCGCTGTCTATGAAGAATGAATGGTTTGACGATGAAAATCGTGCATACATCATTTATACCATAGACAGCATTATGGAGGATTTGGGATGCGCTAAGGAAAAAGCTGTTAAGGTATTGGCAGAGCTTGATTCTGTAAAAGGAATTGGTCTGGTAGAAAAGGTGCGCAGAGGACTTGGAAAACCGGATATAATTTATGTGAAAAATTTTGCCTCAATTTCAGAGCAGATGGACGAAAAAGAGCCTGCTAATGCTGATGAAATCACAGAAGTCGGAAAATCGAACTTCAAGAAGTCAGAAAATCGAACTTCTGGAAGTCAGAAAATCAAACTTCAAGAAGTCAGAAAATCGAACTTCCGGAAGTCAGAAAATCAAACCTCTGGAAGTTCGGAAATCGAACCTCAAGAAGTCAGAGAATCGAACCCTAATTATACTAACTATAATCAGACTTATATGAACCAGACTAACTATAACCAGACTGAGGGGAGTTATACCAATTCTATCAATCAATCTGGAATAACAGAGCAAAAAGAAGATGCGATAGATACGATGGATAATGCACAGTCCTACATAAATTTGATTAAAGACAATATCGACTATGACCATCATATGATATATGATGATTATGGAAAATGTGAGCTTTATGAGGAATTGTTTCAGGTGATCTGTGAGGTTGTATGTGTAAATCATAAAACTGTGAGAATTGCAGGAGAAGATTATCCGTATGAGCTTGTGAAGTCAAGATTTTTGAAACTGAACGGTAGTCATTTGGAGTATGTGATTGGCTGTATGCAGAATACGACCACAAAAATCACAAATATAAAAGCGTATATGATTACTGCACTGTATAATGCACCAGCCACGATAAATCATTTCTATCAGCAGGAAGTGCAGCATGACATGTATGGAGGAGGATGGCATGAAAAGGGTATTGTTTAAGGTGATTTTGCCGATGGCATTTATTGTGATCTGGTTGGATATGTGTTACTGGATATGTATGGGAGAAAACGGTATGAACTTGTTTCAGTTCTGGATTATGAGTGGATTTCCATTCGGCATACAAAAGATGCTTGTACTTTTGATACCTCGTAATTTTGGAATTGCAGGGAGCATTGGAGTGTTGGCACTTGACGCAGTCATAGGCGGCATGATCGGAGTGATTGTCCTTGCAATAAAAATTATTGCAATCATTAGGGAAGTAATCAATATCATAATGGAACTTGCAGGAAAGAGAATTTCTTGTTGAACAGGAGCAGGTATGAAATGAAAGTTTTTATACCTGCTTATTTTATAACTTCTGGTCACAGCGTCCAGAAGTGGAAAGTATAATCACAAGAGAACCATTAGGATATTATCATTTTTATTGAAAGTAGGAGATTTTTAAGGAAATATAAAACAACATAAGGTGTAAATATAACCTGTCCATGCTATAATGGATTTAAAATTAAAAGATTGGGAGAATATTTTATGAGCAAGAATACTTTTGATATAAATGATAGTTTGGTTCGAATAGACACTGCAGATGGTATGTTTCATGCGGTTGCTTCTATAAGGGATGATTATCGTGATGAACTAATGTCAGTAACTTGGGGAAAGAATGGAAAATATTTTTACAATGCAAAATTGGGTTACTTACATAGGTATATTATGGAAAAGTGGTATACGAAGGAAGTTTTAGATACTATGACAACAGAAAATTTTGTTGTTGATCATATGGATGGAGATGGGTTTAACTGTAATATAAATAATCTCTGTTTCCTTTCAAGGAATGAGAATGTGGCAAAAGGAAATACATTGGACATAGAGTGCAAGGACACAGAGTATATTGCATTAAAAATGTTTAAGGATTTTTATACAGACCTGATTCAAATTACCATATTCTTTAACTATCCAGCAAAGTTAATTCTGGATGGACTTGAAAGAGCTGCGGTAGCGGAATTGGCATTTTTATTATATGATGATGATTACAGAATTGTTATAAATGATGCTCGCTCAATCATGTTAGATTATCAGAGTAAGTATGAATTTATTCCAGAGAAATTACGATTTATTGATTATCAGATAGAGGGTAGCTATGGTGTGGCACGGGATATAAGTTGGTTTGAAGAGTATATTTCTGGGAAACATGGACATGGGGTTGCATTACTTAATCGGGTAGCACCAATAAAAAATTGGACAAAAGAACAAAAAAGAGAATACATAAAAATTAGGTAAATAAAAATAGCATTAAGGCAGTTATGAGTCGAGAGATTTGTAGCTGCTTTTTTATAACTTCTGGTCACAGCGTCCAGAAGTGGAAAGGAACTGATATGGAATCAATGAGAGACACCAAGCGTATCATGGAGCGTGAAATCAAAAAAGGGAGCACACCATTAACTTTTGAACAAATGGAGATTGATACAGAGAACTACCAAGAGATTACTTCTAAAGAGAAACTGATAGAGGTATTGCAGTATCTTCACAGGGTAGAAAATTATAAGTCTTTGGCAGGAAAAACGGTGATTAACAACGTTTACACTTTTATGCGTGGAAGAACACTGGATTTTACCAGAGCAAGAAGTATATTTGATCGGGAAAAGATCTATCATCAGATGCTCCGGCAGGAAAGGAAGATGAAGCCTACTTATGAGGGAGACTGCTATATCGAAACAGCAAAGTGCTATTTTTCATTGCCAGAGGAATGGGAAAAGCACAAGATGATGTATCTGAATAATGATGCATATGGTTTTATCCTGTCAAATCAGTATATCTTGGGATTGTACAAGTATTGTAGGGAAGCAAGGCGAGATATTGCAATGGAAGCTCATGAAATACCGGAGAATACAAATACAGTCATTCAGCGGCTTATAAACATGGATGATCTGGAAGTGCTGTCACATTGTTTGCTACTCGATGATGTATGGGTAGAAAATAATCTGATTGGTGCAAAGATGTACACGATTTTCAAATTAGGAATATCATAATTTACAGCGTTAAGGCAGATATGAGATCGAAAGGTTTTGTATCTGCTTTTTTTATTGCAACAACTTCTGGTCACAGCGTCCAGAAGTGGAAAGGAAAAGAAATGAACAGAAAAAATATGAAGAAATTATTGCTTGCTGTTATTGCTGTGGTAATTGTGGCAAAAATAGCAAGAGACATTATGAAAGCGAGAAAGCAGAAAGAATACATTCATGCTGATACATTCGAGGATTTTTATGAGGAAGAAATGAACTGGTGGGATAAAGACCTTGAGGAAGGGGAGGAGTAACAATATGGTAATGAAAACACAGCTTCACAGGCTGTTGGTTCCACCCTAAATCCAGTTGGTGCAGATAAGGAAGGAGGTACACCGTGCAGGAGGAAACAACACAGAAAACGATTGCTCTTGCAATCAAGACTTCCAAGCTGACCGCAAGCGTGTTACAGAAGGCGATGAAGATGTATCTGGAACACCAGAAGCATAAGGAGCCTTCCCATGGGAAAATCCCGGTAAAAAAGCTGGTCGGTCAGGGAGAGGGTGCAAAGTCCATAGAGGTTACGGATAGCAATATCAAATCTTTTGAGCGTGTCGCAAGGAAATACTATGTCGATTTCGCTGTAAAGAAGGATAAGACCACGGAACCACCCAAGTATCTTGTATTTTTCAAGGGCAGGGATGCCGATGTGATTGCACAGGCATTCAAGGAATTTGTCAAAGTTAATGAGAAAAAACAGCAGCGTCCGTCACTCAGGCAGAAACTGAAAGGACTTCAGAAGATTGTTGCACAGAATAAGAACAAGGAGCGCAGCAGAGAGAAAAATAAGGACAGGGGACAGAGCTTATAAGCAAGGTCATTGACGGGATTGTGAAAGATTTGCAGTCAATTCCGAAAACTCTCAAAGAAAAAACAAAAGGGGTAAATAAGAAACAGCTTGCCCTGAAATGTGCTCCCTATGTGATCTTCGGGTATGTTCTGAATAAGGTTTCATGGCTGTATGGACAGCAGGAAGGTGATAACACCTTACAGAAGGTGTTGGACACAATCAATGGGATTGGAGGTGCGTTCCATAATCCGCTACCAAGTTTTCTGCCGAGGGATTTACTGGTTGGCATGGGATGCGGGATAGGATTTCGTATGGTAGTTTATTATAAAGCGAAAAATGCAAAGAAATTCCGGCAGGGAGTAGAATACGGTTCGGCAAGGTGGGGAACTGCCAAAGACATAGAGCCTTATGTTGATCCGGTATTTGAAAACAACGTGCTTTTAACGGCAACGGAGCGGCTTATGATGTCGGGCAGACCAAAACAGCCGAAGTATGCGAGAAATAAAAACATTCTTGTAATCGGTGGTTCCGGTTCCGGCAAGACCAGATTTTTTGTAAAGCCGAACCTCATGCAGATGCACAGTTCCTACGTTGTGACTGATCCCAAAGGCACAGTACTCGTGGAATGTGGCAAAATGCTGTCTAAGAATAATTACCGGATCAAGGTGCTGAATACCATTAACTTTGCAAAATCAATGCATTACAATCCTTTCGCTTATATCCGTAGCGAAAAGGATATTCTGAAACTCGTAAACACAATCATTGTAAATACCAAAGGGGAAGGACAGCAAGCCTCTGAGGATTTCTGGGTGAAAGCGGAAAAGCTCTATTATACAGCCTTAATCGCATATATCTGGTACGAAGCACCGGAGGAGGAACAGAATTTTTCCATGCTGATTGATCTGGTAGATGCCAGCGAAGCAAGGGAAGACGATGAGAATTTCAAAAATGCGGTTGATCTGCTGTTTGAGGAGCTGGAACAGGAGAACCCGAACCACTTTGCAGTCAGACAGTATAAAAAGTACAAGCTGGCGGCAGGAGATGTATGCTCTAAGTGACTTCTTAATCATGGTTTTTGTCATGGTTAGTGAAGCAGTCACTTAGAGCATTTTTGTTTCAGGAGGTACAGCCATGAGAAATGAAAAAATTACCCCACTGTACGAGCGCCTGAGCCGGGACGATGAGTTACAGGGCGAGAGCAACTCCATATCCAACCAAAAACAGATGTTAGAGGATTTTGCCCGCCGGAATGGGCTGCCCAACCCTACGCACTTTACCGATGATGGTATCTCAGGCACCCGTTTTGACCGCCCCGGATTTTTGGCGATGATGGAGGAAGTGGAGGCAGGGCGTGTAGAGGCAATCGTCATCAAGGACATGAGCCGGTTAGGACGCGACTATCTAAAGGTCGGTCAGGTCATGGAGGTTTTGCGGCAGCGCGGCGTTCGGCTGATTGCGATCAATGATGGTGTGGACAGTCTGAAAGGCGATGACGATTTTACCCCGTTCCGCAACATCATGAATGAATTTTACGCCCGTGATACCAGCCGGAAAATCCGATCTGTGTTTAAGTCAAAAGGCATGAGTGGCAAGCACCTGACCGGCACTGTGATTTACGGCTACTTATGGGACGAAAAACGGGAGCATTGGCTGGTAGATGAGGAAGCCGCCGAAGTGGTACGCCGTATCTTCTCCCTCACGCTGGAGGGATATGGGCCTTATCAGATCGCCTGCAAATTATCCACAGACCGGATTGAAATTCCTGTCGTACACCTTGCCCGCTTCAACGAGGGTGTGAACCGTTCAAAGCCGGTCAAAGACCCCTATGGATGGGGATCATCTACCATCGTGAACATTTTGAAAAAACGAGAGTATTTAGGGCATACCATCAATTTCAAGACCCGCAAGCACTTTAAGGACAAGAAAAGCCACTATGTTTCTGAGGACGAATGGACGATCTTTGAGAATACCCATGAAGCCATTATCGACCAGCAGACCTTTGATCTGGTGCAGAAAATCCGCAGCAATGTACGGCGTTATCCAAACGGCTGGGGCGAAGCAGCTCCCCTCACAGGCTTACTCTATTGTGCCGATTGTGGCGGCAAGATGTATGTCCACCGCACCAACAATGGCAGGCGGATTTCTCAATATACCTGTTCCAATTATACCAAAGTTC
>ERZ791659.916-NODE-916-length-17935-cov-5.02338_pt1 | contig 17935 bp, 7 predicted proteins | sample MGYA00510053_ERZ791659 | MGnify/ENA primary metagenome ERZ791659 (study PRJEB30046, sample SAMN00715192) | human gut metagenome | study: EMG produced TPA metagenomics assembly of the A metagenome-wide association study of gut microbiota in type 2... | reverse complement strand
CGAAGAGCGTCAGGATGAACATAGCCCGCCAGGGAATATTCTTGAATACATCCTTGATGTCTTTCCGGGTATCAGTTTTCTGATTTGCCGGCGGTGTGATACGTTCGCGGCTGGAGAAGAAAGTAATAACCAGGAACACGAAACCGATGACTGCGAATAAGGAAATAGTGCACAGCCAACCGTGCCCCTTATCACCGCTTTCACCTGCGAACTTGCTTACCAACGGGAGCGTCAAGCCCTGTACCACAAACTGTGCAATGGTAGCGGCAACGAAACGGATAGACGTAATGCTTGTACGTTCCTTGATGTCACTTGACATTACACCACCCAACGATGCGTACGGTGTATTGTTGAACGAGTAAAGCGTCATCAACAAGGTATAAGAGATTGTAGCGTACACCGCTACCAAACCTTTATCCTCGATGCCGGGATTGTAGAATGCCAGCACATAGAACACCATGAACGGCAATGCGGTCCAGAGTACCCATGGGCGGTATTTGCCCCATTTGGTTTGTGTCCGGTCGGACAATATACCTACGGTAGGGTCTACAAAAGCGTCCACAATGCGGGCAATCAGCATCACTGATCCTGCAATGGCGCCTTCCAGACCGAAGACATCGGTATAAAACTTGGTTTGATAAATCATCATCATCTGGAACACGAGGTTCGCAGAGCAATCTCCTAAACTATAGCCAATCTTCTCGGCCATAGACACTTTTTGACTTAGTGCGTTCATAGTGCTGTATTATTCAGTTATTAATAGTCAGTAATCAGTTGTTCGTTTGCTGTTATCCGTTTCCGGTTGTCCGTCATTTATTATTCTCCAGCGCACTTTCTGCTGCGCGTTGTCCCAGGGTTTTCTTATCCAATGGATGTATATCGTTCCATTCGCCCAGGTCACTGTTGCGGATAAGTCGGGTGTTCCGGTTGGTTTCAGCTACTTTGGCCTGTTCTTTGCGCATCTCAGCCCAGGCTTGCCGACCGCTGACGTCATCTCGGGACAGGAAGTCTGCTAGTTCTACAATGTAGAAAGGTAATTCCGGGTTGCCGAATGTGCTACGCCAATCAGCAATCATAGCTGTCAGTAGTGCGGCGTATTCATTGCGGCGGTCTACATTGGACTCTCCCTGATACCAGAGTACACCACGGATACCATAGTTTTGTAATGGAGCAATCATGGCATTGTACAGGCATACCGGCTTGTAACAGAAGAACATCATTCCCGGAGCCGGAGGCATGGAAGCACCTAATCTGTATTTCCATTCTCCTTGCAGGCTTACTTCTTCATTTCCGCAAACAATTTTATAAGGCTTCTCCTTTACAAAGTGCGGATAACCGTTATTGCTGATGAGGCGTATGGTTACTGTATTCTTTCCTGCTTTCAACACACCTGCCGGAATGGTATAGATGCGTGGAGGATACTGGTAGGAAACAGTACCTACGAATGTACCGTTCACATAGACGGAGTCTGCATCTACGATGCAACCTAAACGCAAGGTCGCTTCTTTTCCGTTCCAGTCTTGCGGCACTTCCACTTCCTTGCGAAACCAGTGCGAACCGTTTATCGGATTCAAACCGTTGGTTCCCCAGTCAGTAGAGAATAGATCAACGGTCTTCCAGTCTTTATCATTGTAGTTGGCGGCATACCAAGGTGTTGCTTCGTGCAGTCCTGCATCTCCCCGGTATAGGGAAGTGTTCCAGCGATAGAAGCTCAAACCTTCTGTCTGTTTAATGCTTTTCAGATAGGCATCATCTTCATATTGCCGTTTATCATTAATATACTTCGGAAATTCTTTTAGTCCTTCTTCGCTTATCCATGCCTCAACGGGAGTTCCGCCCCAACTGGAGTTTATCAGTCCGACGGGTATGTTGTTCTTTTCATACATGGCTTTGGCAAAGAAATAGCCCAGAGCGGAGAAGTTCATGACGTTTTCCTGCGTCAGTGGTTTCCAGGCAACGTAATCCGGCAAGTCCGTTTGCGGTGCATGGAAGTTGAAGATATTGGGTACTTTCAGTTGCCGTATATTCGTGTTCTCGTAAGCGGAGATTTCATCACGGAACATATCCGTAACCCGGCTGACGGGCAGTTCCATATTGGATTGACCGGAGCATAGCCATACATCTCCCACCAGAATATCTTTCAGTTCGATGTCATTTACTTGAAGGATGTAAGGCCCGCCGGGTTTCATGGCAGGCAGGGTGAGGGACCATTGGCCGTTTTCATCTGCTGTGGCTGTGTAAGTAGCTTTTAGTTTCCCACCTTTTACACCTGTAGGGGTGGCGTTCTTCAGGAACTTTACCTGTACGCTTTCTCCGGCATCTGCCGTACCCCATACCTTAATGGGTTGTTCGCGTTGTAGTACCATTCCGTCAGAAATCAAGGCAGGTAACTTTACCTTTGCGTTTACCATGGAAGTAGCGCAAAGGCAAAGTAACACTGCCAGACTCAACCTAACTTTATTAAAACTAACCTGATTCATATCTAATTTATCTTTTTATTCACTACTTAGCTACTACCTACTTATACTCATACAACTTCACATGAAGTATCTGGAAATCTCCCACTGAGATGCGCACATGGCGTCCCTGATGGTCTTGATCACCATTCAGACGGCGGATGTAAGAGAGCGTACCGTCCTTGTTCACTTTCACTTCATCTACGGAACCGATGCCGCATCGTGCCCCTTTCCACATCACCTTATCACTTATCACTCCATCACCCTTTCCTCCTGTCTGGGCAAATCCGTCTTCGCCCAACGCCCGAACTTTGGCCTGATTTTCTGTAGCTTTCTCAAATTCGATAACGATACCGCTACCTGCCACGATATACTCATTGGGTGCCAGTCTTAATAATACACCTCCACCTTCGGGCCATACACTGCCATCGGTGGCACGCGCATCCCAGGGAAGAGTAAAGAAATGGCGACAGGTTATCTTCAGATCATCCTGATAAATGATACGTTCTTTATTTTCCTGATCGAAGAGTAATCCTTTCATTGCGCCTTTACCCTGATACTTAGCGAGCAGAGGCATGAACTCTTTCAGCGTACGATAGCTTTTCACCAACGGAGAGTTGGGGGAGTCGGAACCTCCTTCGATGGAGAACGGGCTGATACCGATGGCATCATGTTCACCAAAGATATAGAAAGCTCTTACTCCATTATTGTCTGTCAGTTTGATTTCGGGGATAAACAACGGGTTGTTGTGTAATTTATATTTAGCTACCCAGTCTGTAAAGCCATTGTCGTACAGGTCGGGAGCAAGAAGGTCGATGTTGGGCGCTCCGCAATGCCATATATCAATAAGGTGTGCCAGCGGACCGGCAGAAGGATATTCTCCCGGCTTCCGGTTGCGGCTGTTCATGGCAGCGTTCACGTATAGTGGAATATTGTAGATGGACCGGGCGCTTTGTGCCATTCTTTCCACATAGCGGGCGTAGTGCCAGGCCATAAATAATTCATCGGTGTAAATATCGGCTCCGAATACTTCTTGCCAGGTGCCTTGCTTCTTGCTACCTTGGCTTTCCCATTTCTCAAGCATTTGGGGGTGGAGCGTTTTCTTATTTTTCTGCAAGTAACTCATTAATTCAGCGGGCACCGGTGCATTGAACAGTGCGTTGGCCTCTTTAGAATAGTCTCTCGCATCTTCCAGCATACCTATCTCATTTTCTATCTGTATCATGATGACGGTACCTTCCTCTTTATCAATGGCTGCGACGTGTTCCATCCATTGAGAAAAAGCGCGGTTGTCAGCTTGGAATACATTTTCAGAGAATGCGCTGGCTATTTCGAGTGGTTTTCCTTTTTGTGTATAAGCACGCGGGTATTTCTTATAGTTTTCTTTGAACCAGAGGGGAGCGTAGCAACTCATGGAGTTCTTCCAGGCACCGAACCAAAGAAAAATTACTTTCAGATCGTTCTGCCGGGCTTGACGGATGACTTTATCTGTGAGGGTGAAGTCGAATTGTCCTTCCTGCGGTTCTATCAAATCCCAGTATGCGGGAACGAGTACTGTATTCAGTCCCATCCGTTGCAGCTTCGGGAAGATACGTTCGATATCTTCTGTGCATGCTGCCGATGAATTTCCTAATTCACCGCCTAAAATAAGAAATGGTTTGCCGTCTACTACTAATTGAGTAGCGGTGCCTTGTTTCTGTAATGTACTCTTTTGAGCATTTACATACCCAACTGTCATTACACTCAAAACTAAAATTAAAATCCAATTCTTCATCGTTTGTCTCTGGTATTGATTTGAGATGTTTTCCATTGCAACAAAGATAGTGAGCTATAATTTAGAAAGCTTTTCGCAGTGTTGCAGAAAACTTCATTTCGGTTACATCATTCCTCAATGATGTAACATAATTTTTTGTTTATCGTACATTTCCCTGTTTCAGGGGGTAAAATAGGTGTTTTTACCGTATTCGGGAATAGTTTGGTAAATGGTTTGATGAATGGAATCCGGTAAGGCCGGAGCCTTACCGGATTTCCTGTCTTCACACTTTATTCAGCCGGAGTTTCTTCTCCTTCTGTTTCATACGCATTCTTCCAGTCGTCACCGCTGAAATCTGCACTGATATCTTTTCCGGCAATACCATCGCATACGCCTTTATAGGCATGTTTGCGTTCATAGTTTGCGTCGAAAAGGTTCGGTGCATCGCCTGACAGCCAATATTCATGTTCTGCGGCATTATCGCTCAGCGTCCAGATGGTAATACCTGACTGCTGAGATTCAGGAACGTTTGCTTTGTATGATTCAAAGATCATCTGATAAACGTTGGCCTGAGTTGCCAGTTGTTCGGCAGAGGGGCTGGATGTTCCTAATGCTACATCCAATTCTGTTACGCGAACCAGTTTTCCGGTGGCAGCCATTGTCTTGAACATGGCATCTATTTGTTCTCTTGTGATACTGGAAGCAGTCACGTGCATCTGGGTTCCTATACCGTCAACGGTTTGTCCATTGTCTTCGATGTAATTTACGAAGTCTATCAAAGCTGCAAGCTTACTTGGGTTTGTCTCCAGATTGTAATCATTAACATAGAGCTTAACGTCGGCAGCTGCATACTTGCGTGCATATTCAAATGCTTTCACGGCATATTCCTTACCGATGTAGTATCCCCAATAGAAGTGATCGTTTGCCCAGTTCAGGTTCAGACCGTTTTCTTCGTCTTCTACCGGTGCAGTGTCCGGCGCGTCATCACCATTACTCATGAAGTTACCGTCTATGCCACGCCATTGATTGTTGTCCGCAATAGGTTCGTTGATGACATCCCATTCTTTTACGCGTTCCATTCCCTGATGTTGCAGCATACCTTTAATCCATGCTTCCATTGCACCCAGTAAAGCGGCTTTTTTCTCTTCAGGAGTCTTCAGTTTGTAACTTATGCCACCGGCGCGGGTTGATGCACGTAAAGTCTGGGCTGTTGCAGTTTCTTTCTTTTCACCGAATTTGAAATTGTCAATGTAGTAAGTTCCGGCAACTTTTCCGTAGTTGATGCAGAGGCGAGCTATACCTTCATTCTTACAAACAAATTCGCCTTCAATAGGTATCCACTGATCAACGGCTGTTGCAGCACTTACGTATCCTTCACCGTTACCGCCATTGGCGTCTTGTACCTGGAGTGTGAAGTCGGGATTGATGACGGTTGCCTTTACCATAGCAGAGTACATATAGGTCTTTCCAACGGTTAATGTCTCTGGGAATGAGTGAGCGGTCTGAGCACTCCAGGAATCTCCATCGGAAGGATTGACCATCACCATGCAGTAATCACTGTTGTAACCTTGTCCCTTTTCTGAGATAGTACGGGTAGAGCCATTTCCCCAACCGAACCATGAGCCGAGAGTTCCGTCTTCAAACTTTCCATCGTCTATGATATTGATCATCTTTTCCTCTATCTTCTTTCCGAACTTGAAATCATCCACCCATACCGTGCTTCCCGGTGTTCCGCCGAATTGGATGCCCACACGCTCGATGTCCTTAGTGTCGCTCTCTGCATAGGTAAATTCGCCTGTGCAGCGAATCCACTCGGAAGGTGCCGTAAATGTATCTTTGTAGATGCCCCCATAAGAAGAGTTCTGGCCTATGAACTGAACGGCTATGTTCTGATCCGATTTCACCCAGAATGAGTAAGCGTACGTTACTCCTATTTCGAGCATTCCGGTAGGCCAGAACAGCTGGCAGTCATAGTTCGCATTTGATTCGTTGGTCATGGTGAAGCGAATGGCGTAGTCACTGTCATGGCCCGGCTGCTCTACGGCATAGTTGTATTTGCCCCATAACCCTGTCCATCCATTTGCATTGCCTCCTTCAAATCCGTAGTTGCTGACAATATTCTCGCATACATCATCATCACCTACCTCAACGACAACTTCCGGTGCGATCAGTGATTTCAAGTATGTCTGTTTTTGCTGAGTATGCCAGAGGAAGTTATGCCCATATATCTGGATGTCGGCCGGAACCAGGTTCAGGAATGCGTCGATTGTTGTGAAATTCAATTCACCGTTCGCTTTCACTACAGCCGAATGTTTCATGGCGTTTCCGGTTGTAAACATCTGGAAGTTAGCATCGGCTATGGTTCTGTATGCCGCATCGTTGATGTATAGGTCGGCTCCTAAGCCAAGTCCTACATTCATGTTAGGAGCATATTGTGCCACATACGATTTTATGTAGTCATAATTTGCTATCTTTTCCTTTAATGCAAGGGGAATGTCGGAGGCTGTGATACTTCCGTCGGAGTTTTTCCATTCCATTATCTGGTCATCGCAACTACTCCATGTCAGTGCGCAAGCCATCAGTGGAAGAATAATTCTATTTAGTTTCATAATTCTTAATGTTTAATGGGTTTCTACTGAGTTTATTCCGTAGTTTCTTCATCTTCAGGATAATCGGAGATTGTGACAGTCTTGTAAGGTACTACACGCCAGTTGTCCAGATAGATACGGCTTGAGAAAGCTGTGGATGTGATGCTTACATCTTGGTAAGTAAAGTCTGTATTGACAAATCCCATACCGAAGTTTCTGTAAGTGGCGGCATTGCGGTCTTCTACCACATTTTGGAATACCGGGCTTTCTTTATCTTCTATCATGGTGGCGTATTTGTTGAACTGGCTAAACGGAATAGTTACAGTCTGCCAACCTGTGGTTGAGAATGGAACGATAGCACCTTCCTGAATCCAGGGAACATAGAATGCCACTTGATTGGAAGCACCATCATCGTCGGAACCTATACCTCCGAAATTGAAGTTGTTGAATAAGCATATTTGCAGATGTCCTGTGCCGCTCCATGCTTCGGGCACATAAACGTCGAATTGCAATGCTACTTCGGTCAGTGGGGTAGTTGCCGGTATATAAGAATACATACGGCTCCAATCATCTGCTGCATCGTCATTGCCGGCTGTCCAACATTCGGATACACGCGGTTTGCCGGATATAACTCCTGCTTTTAATAAACGTTCGGGAACAATCTGAACGCATTTGCCACGTCCGCTATCATAAGGATCTTCTACAAGGTCGTCAGCATTTATCATCGAACCGGTTTCGCTCCAGCTCCAGAACCCTTGGCTGCCATTGCCATCGAAATCAAGTATCATACAGTCTGCAAAGTTGAAGTAAGCCGGAGTGGCTGCCTGTCCGTTGGCGCCTTCCGAATAGATGGAACCGCTTCCTGAATAGTTTTCCGGCATGATGAATGAATACCATTCACCGTCTTCATCACTTTCAATGTCGGCTGTGATTTCTATTCCGCCGGGCAGGGTTACTTTGGTGGTTTCCTGTAGGCCGGTGCCGTATACGGTTACTTTCTCCTTGTCCTTAGGTAAAGTATTGCTGATGCCTGTTATGGTAGGAGATGCTGCACGGATGATGAAGGGGTGCTCCAGCGTGGCGTCATCTTTTACAAAGCGGATCTTATTGCGGTCTGCCTCTTCAGCGTCTTCAACGGGGGTATTGCTGTTGATCTGAATCAACATGGAGTGGTCGGTTACGTAGGCGCGGTTAAAGTAAGTCTCATATCCGTTGATGTAGACTTTCTTCATGCCATAGAGTCCGCTACCTTCTACACGGATCAACTGTCCGAGGCGTGCGAAAGTAACCGGTCGGTCGGGTACAGACGATTCATAATCTTCCAGATAGATCTGGTCAACCACAATCTTTGTGCTTTGGTATTTGCTGTCAAAGTATTTATCCTCCTCATTGCATGAGGTGAGGCCTGCGGCCAGGCATGACAAGCATAATATCCATATATATTTTAAGCTTTTCATATCTTCTATAGTTTGTTAATCATTGAACAAATCATTTTCTGTGACTTCTTTTGCACCGAATTCGTAAGCTACCGGGTCGTTATTCAGAAGCGGATTACGTCCGCGGTCTACATCCGAGATAGGCAGTGTCAGATTGGCCGATGTAGCGGTTGAAACTCCGGTTCCGTCAGAAGTCTTTGCATACTGGCAGGCTTCTGTTTCATCCCATTCGTAACCGGCATTACGCTCCTGGCTGTTGAGGTAGTTCACCACTTCTTGTTGCTGGTAATAGGAACGGCGCAGCAGATCGTACCAGTACTGTCCTTCCAGAGCAAGCTCGATGCGGCGTTCGTAATGGATATCTGAATATGTGATGGTTGTCAGGGACGGCATACCGGCACGTTTGCGCACCGCATTGAAGGCGTCACAAGCTGCTTGTTCGCTGGTCGAAGCATTATTTCCAAGAATTGCTTCGGCAAGATTCAGATATACTTCTGCCAGACGCATCATGTAGGTATTCATTCCACTGCTTTGTGCATAGCTTTGGCCATTGTCGTCAATCTTACCTATCACGTATTTCTTGAAGTTACATTTGTTGTCATAACCGGTTTCGGTGACGTTATACGTGTACCCTCCGTTCTTGGTGTTGAGATCCGGATAATATTCACCTACGGTGGCGATAGTGTAATGGCGGCGGGTACGGTCTTGAGGATCGTAAGCGCGTACAAGGTCATAAGAGGCATAGGTGGCATTACCCCAGTTCTGTTCGCTTACCATAGTAGACCAGCCAAAATAGGTTGATATGGAATTATTGCATCCCCAACCGATGGCATCCGTGCTACCCTGCAACCACTGCAACTGGAAGATGGCTTCACTGTTGTTGTTGCATGTGCTTGGTGCGAAGAGGTCTCCATAGTTGTCGAGAAGTGAATACGGGCCTTCTTCGATCACCTTCGTGGCAGCTTTGCGCGCCATATCCAGATAGTACGTGTTGCGCGAACCGCGGTTGAAATCAGTAGCTATATTACTGCCGTTGTACCCCCCTCGGGTACCCAACCCTGCCATAGAGAGATACATACGCGACAGAATAGCATAAGCACTGTAACAAGTGACGCGACCTACATCAGATGCTGTCTTGCTGAGGTTGACTGCTGCATATTCGAGGTCGCGGATAGCGAATTCTATCACATCCACACCACGGTTGGCAGGAACCACAGAGTTATTTACTTGTTCTGCCGTATTTTCATAGATGATACCTTTGTTCCATAAAGAGCCGATGTACCAGTATGCCAGTCCGCGCATGAAGCGTGCTTCGGCATAAGCTTGTACTTTGGCTTTTTCACTGACTTGCGGACCGGAATAATCCTTAATATTGTTGATGGCGTAGTTGGATTGTGCCACTACGGAGTAGAAAGACCCCCAGGCATCTTCAAGTCCCGGGCTCAATGCTGTTTCCGTAAAGTTAGTATAAGGATAGATATAGTCTGACCAACGGGCGGTGATGTTGTTTGCACGTCCGTCTCCCATGCTATAGTAGGCTTTATCATTAAAACTGTTCCACACATAGTTATAAAGCGGTGCGGTAGCTGCTTCCAGAGCCTCGTCAGTGTCGAAGAAGGTCTCTTGGTTGGCACTGGTGGTATTATCGTGTGTCAAGAAGTCCTCGCAGGAACTCAATACCAATGAACCGGCCAATGTTGCTATGATTAATATCTTATTTTTCATACGTATAATTCTTTTTAAAGGATTTAGAAGGATATGTTTAATCCGAATGTGTAGATGCGTGGCGAAGGATAACGCCCGTAGTCCACACCTGTCATTAATGCATCTCCATAGATGGCACCTACTTCAGGGTCGAGGCCTTTGTATTTGCTCCAGGTGTATACATTCTGTATGTTGGCATAGATTCTCGCATTGTTGAGGAAAATCTTGTTTATCCATTTCTTGGGGAATGTATAGCCGATGGAAATATTCTGGAGGCGGATGTAAGAAGCGTCTTCTACAAGCATATCGCTGATACGGGTGAAGTTGTTGTTAGCATCCGATTCCTGCAAAGCCGGCAATGTAGTGGCAGAGCCGTTTACTACATGGAGGTTACGATAGTCGTCATCCGGACCGTTGGGGTCTATCAAGCCTATCTGTGCATAGTTCAGCGAAGATTTGAGTATGTTACCGTTAGAGCGGGGATCTTCAATACGGTAGCGGGTCAGATTCAAAGCCTTGTTGCCGTAAGACCCCGAGAAGAATATTGTCAGATCGAATCCTTTGTAAGAGAATGTATTACCGATACCGTAAGTGAACTTTGGTTCCGGGTTTCCGATGTAGGTACAGTCCTCGTTGTTGATGACACCGTCACCGTTGCGGTCCTCATAGATATAGTCGCCTATCCACGTACTGTTCTTGGCAATTGTATTACCTTCGGGTATGGCCACTTGCTTCACGTTGCCATCGGCATCTTTGTAGTAGAAATCCGTCGGTTCATCGAAACGTCCGATTACTTTGTAGCCCCAGAATTGTCCGATAGGCTGTCCTACGGTCGTTTTGGTTACGATGTAGCTTGCGGAACTGGGTTGATAACTCTTTTCAATGGAAGAATTGTCCGTATCGAGTTCCAGTACTTTGTTACGGTTGAGTGAGAATACGAGGTTGGATGTCCATTGGAAATCCTTGTTTGTGATGTTAGTCGTATTCACGGTAAGCTCGATACCTTTGTTCTCAAGAGAACCTACATTACCCCAAGGATTGGAAGCGGCACCTTGTCCACTTGAACCGAGATAGGCGGGCAAGGGGAGTTGCAGCAACAGATTTTTAGTCTTCTTATAATATACATCGGCGATTACTTCGATACGGTTCTGGAATAAACCGAGGTCGATACCTACGTTATAAGAATGAGTGGTTTCCCATGTCAGGTCAGGGTTGGCGGTATTGCCTGTCAGTACACCGGTTCCCCAGGGAGTGGTTTTGTAAGAGAGCAGTGCCATATAAGCATAGTCGCTAACGTTCTGGTTACCCGTGGCACCCCAACCTGCGCGGAGTTTCAGGTTGTTGATAATTGCGTTGTTGCGCAGGAATGATTCCTGTGACGCACGCCATGCAAGAGCCACTGCCGGAAACCAACCCCACTTATTGCCTTTGGCGAATTTGGAGGAACCGTCCCGACGAATGGTAGCGGTCAGCAGGTAGCGTTCGTCAAAAGAGTAGAAGGCACGTCCGAAGAAGGAAGCGATGGAATTCACCACGCGTGAACCGGTGGTAGTGGAAGTGGTGACATCACCTGCACTCAGGTCGGGAGTTGTATTACTCAGGAATCCTGTGGCTGTACCTACTTGTGTCTCCCAGTTGGAGTGTGACATTTCCTGACCTACCATTACGTTGATGTTATGTTTTTCTGCAAACGTATTATTATAAGTAAGGATATTGCGCCATGACCAGTATTTGGTGTTGGTCTTGGTCCAACGTGAGGTACGTGTGTCGCTTGTTTTGATACCGAACTGGTAGTCTGGCTGATAATAATAATAGTTATTGAAGTTCCAGTCAGCTGATAATTCCGTCTTGAAAGTCAATCCTTTCAGTAGGTTTGCTTCCAGATAGGTATTGAAACGGAAGTTGGTTTTACGGTTATTGTTGGTGCGTATGGAAGCAAGTCCTACGGGATTTTCAGGCATCCACACATCGTCCGGACCGTCGAAGGAACCATCGGGAGATGTAACGGCGACCGTAGGTTGCTGTATCAGTGCGCTCATAATCGTATTATTGTCGGTACCGACATTTTGCTTGGATTCAGCAAACGAGAAGTTTACACCTCCGCGTAACCACGATTTGATTTCAGTATCGATATTGGCGCGCAGGGAAAGACGTCGGAAGCTGGACCCTAATGCAATACCGTCTTGATCGAGGAATCCGCCGCTAAAAGCATAAGTGGTTTTGTTGTTACCACCACTGACAGAGATATTATGGCTCGTCATGAAGGCTTTGCTGAACAATTCGTCTTGCCAGTTGGTACCTTCGCCAAGTAAGTCAGGGCGTACGAAAGAACTGCTTTGTTCTACCAGACCAAGAGCCGAGCGGTCATTGTGATGCTGTGCATACTGTCGTAGATTCAGCATATCCAGTTGTTTAGGCATTTCCTGCCAGCCCGCATATCCGTCGTAGGTTACGGTTGCTTCGCCTGCCTGTCCGCGTTTAGTAGTAATCATGATGACACCATTGGATGCGCGCGAACCATAGATGGCGGTTGCCGAAGCATCTTTCAGTACGTCCATGGATACGATGTCCGACGGATTGATGCTTGATAAAGGGTTGCTGTTTTCATCGTCAGTAGCAGAGTCCACCACTACGCCGTCTATCACGAAGATAGGCTGGTTGGTGGCGTTCAGTGAGTTGATACCACGGATGCGGATAGAGGTGGACGCACCCGGTGTACCGGAGTTTGCCTGAATCTGCACACCGGCAGCGCGGCCTTGCAATACCTGATCGATAGAAGTCGGAACCGACTTCTTGATGGCTTGGTCATTTACCGATACCACCGAACCTGTCAGGTCCGAACGTTTCATCTGTCCGTAACCTACTACAACGACTTCGTCCAGCATCTCAGTGTCTTCCTTCATCGTGACATTGATTTGTGTCTTCCCGGCTACAGGAATTTCTTGTGTCTTGTAGCCCACAAATGAAATTACGATGGTACTGTTGGATGGAACATTCAGTGTAAAGTTACCGTCGATGTCGGTAATAATACCGTTGCTGGTGCCTTTCTGCACTACGCTCGCACCGATAACCGATTCTCCTGTGGCGTCCTTCACCACACCTTTCACAGTGATATTCTGTGAAAATGCCCATAGAGGTATCAGGCATAATAAGAATAGAAGCCCCAAAGGCTTAAAACAATAATTTGTGCATTTCATAACTGAAATTAATTTAGTTGGATAACAATAATATTCTCTTTCCTTAATAAAGATGTGAAGACATGTTTTTCATTCTCAAGTTTCCATATTTGCATTTATCAGATTAAAGGGTTAAACATTGCTTTTTCGTTTGTGACAAAGGTATTCTATAAAAAGAAAAAGCGGATATTTAATTGTAGCCTGTGTTACATTTAAATGTAACATGACTTTTCTCTGTGTTACAAAATCATTCGCTGGTGTTACGTCCCAGGTTTGTTGACGTCCGAAAGATAGAGAATTAAGTGATAAATCCCATATTCCTTTCACTCATATCATTTATTCCTTTCATCCGCATCAATAAGAGGGTTGATGCAAAAGGTGGCATCTTTTGCTGTAAAAGATGCCATCTTTTGTATCATTAGATGCCACCTTTCGATGTAAAAGATGCCATCTTTTGCAATAGATGTATAAGGCTTCCTGGCAAAAGGGTTTAATGTTCCGCTCCTTTAGGTATAATGCCGAAGAGATAAAGAGCATATATGCAATGGCTTCCCTGTCCATTTCGAAAGTTTTTCTTATCTTTGCTTGCCTTTAAGTATAAAATGCAATGAAAACAGCTCTTAATAAAATCCTCCTTATAGTCTTATTGCTATGTTTGACCGTCCTGCCTTTGACGGCACAAACCGGTAAATTCTATTCTACTAACAACGAATTGTCCAGCAGTCTTATCAACCAGATTTTTCAGGATAAGCGCGGATTTATCTGGATAGCTACTGAGTACGGACTGAACCGTTTCGACGGACTTCGTTTCTCCAACTATAAACATGTATCCGGCGACTCTACTTCCATTAAAAACAATTATGTGCGCACGCTTTTTGAAGACAGCCGGCAGAATCTGCTGGTAGGTTGCATCGACGGGTTGATGAAGTATGATTCGGAAACGGATACTTTCCGGGAGATTCCAATGATACGTGCGGGCAAGCGGGTTTTTCCACACATCACGCAGATGCAGAAATTGCATAATGGTGAGATCTGGGTGGTAACTACCGGACAGGGTATTTTCCGTTTGGACGAAGAGAAGCAGCAGGCGGAGTCCATTGACGCCATCATGAGGCAAGTGAATTATAACTTCCAGTCGAATTTATACGAAGATTCTGATTATAATATCTGGATTGGTACGGAAGGGCATGGATTGATTTGCTATCTGCCCGCTACGCAAGAAGTCCGTGTGTTCAGATATCCGGTGATTAATGATAACTATGTGTCGGCTATTGGTGAAGATAAGTACGGGAATCTGTTCATCGGTACTCAAAAGCATGGCTTGTCCCGTTATGATCGTGAGCAGAACCGCTTTATTCCTGTTCCCTATACGGGTAGCGAGGAACTGTCCATCTATTGTCTGACGCTGGTGGACGACCGTCTGTTGATAGGTACCGACGGTCAGGGACTGAAGACTTACAACCGGATGACCGGGAAGATAGAGGATTATAGTATCAATTCCGCACCGCTGGATTTTTCGGAAGGAAAGATACACGCTATCATGGAAGACCGGGACAAGAACCTGTGGGTAGGATTGTTTCAGAAAGGTATTGTACTGATGCCCAAGCAGGAGAATCCGTTTGAGTATTATGGCAACAGGTCCATTTATTATAATCCCATCGGACAAGGATGTGTAATGTCCATCTACCAGGATAGTAACCGTCACCTGTGGGTAGGGGCGGACAATGAGGGAATCTTTGAACTGGATGCGGAAGGAAAGAGGCTGCGGCATTATCAGCCCGGCAATAACCCGCGTTCGATGGCTAATACGATTATGTGTATGTACGAGGATACGAACGGAGATTTCTGGCTCGGCACGTACACCCGGGGACTGGCAAAACTAAACCGGAGAACCGGTGAGTGCGAATATCCGCTGCCGGTGGACAATGAGAAGATTTTCTCGATTACGGAAGATCGGCATAAGAATCTTTATATCGCTACTTTCGGTTCGGGTTTCTACCGCTATAATCTGGTGACAAGGGAGTTGAAACATTATGAGTCGTCTAAAGATGAGTCGGGCGACCTGACCCGGAATGAACTGGCAAATGACTGGGTGAACTACATCTTCTGTGATAGTGAGGGAATGATCTGGCTGGGACACTATAAAGGTATCAGTTGCTTCAATCCGGTGAATGAGAGTTTCATTAACTACCGCAATGTGAATACTCTGATTGAAGACCGGGTAGGGTATGTTTTGCAGGAAGACCATGCCGGAAATATTTGGGCAGGTACGACGGACGGACTCTATCGCTTCAATAAGAAGACCGAAGAACTGACCTGTTTTACGGTGGCGGATGGTTTGCCTAATAATGTAATCTGTGGAATTTGCGAAGACGAGGAACATAATATGTGGATCAGTACCTATATGGGTATCTGTAAGTATAATGTCGAGAACAACCGTTACATCAATTATTATGCGGGCGACGGATTGCAGGGAAACGAGTTCACGCACGGCGCATTCTATAAAGATCAGGCGGGAAAAGTCTATTTCGGTGGTATAAATGGTATTACCTACTTCCAGCCTTTATCCATAGGGAGTGTGCTGAAAGACACCAAGGTCTGGATTACGGACTTCTTTATCTTCAACCAGCCTGTGCGGAAAAATACGCGTTCGGGAAGGCATACCGTTATCTATACGTCTGTGCCGGATGCGAATATGTTCCAACTGGCTCATTACGATAATACGTTCAGTATCATCTTCTCCACGTTGCAGTATAACAATCCGGAGCAGATATCCTATCAGTATAAGATTGAGGAATTGAGCAACCAGTGGCTCAGCACCGAGCCGGGTGTGAACAGGGTGACTTACAATAATCTTCCGCCGGGCAAATATACTTTCCATGTGCGGGCACTGAGTCACGGCAATCTTTCGGAGATACGTACGGTTAAGATTCTGATTACTCCGCCTTGGTATGAGATGTGGTGGGCGTATTGCATTTATGTTTTTCTGCTCGGCTTGCTTGTATTGGGCATTGTGAATTACATCCTGTCGCGTATGCGCCATCGCCGTGAAATCATGAAGCGTGAACATGCCGAACAACTGAATGAAGCAAAGCTACAGTTCTTTATCAACATCTCGCATGAAATACGTACTCCGATGACGCTGATCATTAATCCCCTGGAGAAGTTGTTGGCCGAAAAGAAGGGAGGGGAAGTACAGAAGACTTATCTGATGATTTACCGGAATGCACAACGTATTCTTCGTCTGATAAATCAGTTGATGGACATCCGTAAACTGGATAAGGGACAGATGTTCATGAAGTTCCGTGAAACGGATATGGTTGGTTTCATTGATGATGTGATGCTTACCTTTGATTATATGGCGCGGAAGAAGAAGATACATTTCAGCTTCGAGCACGCTATGCCGCAGTTGAAGGTATGGGTGGATATGAATAACTTCGACAAGATATTGATGAATATATTCTCCAATGCCTTCAAGTATACACCGGAGCAGGGTGAAATTACGGTTTCGCTTTCTACCGGGCGCGATGCTACCCGTCGCGATCCTCTGAAGGAATATTTTGAAATAACGGTCACGGATAGTGGTATCGGACTCGACCGGGAGAAGATAGAGCGCATATTCGAGCGTTTTTATCAGATAGATAATGATGTGACGAAATCGAATTTCGGTACGGGTATCGGTTTGCATTTGTCCCGTTCATTGGTGGAACTGCATCATGGCATTATCTTGGCAGAGAACAGGGAAGATGCTCCGGGCAGTCGTTTCGTGATCCGTATTCCTTTGGGTTCAGCACATCTGCGTACGGACGAACTGGAAGATGTGGAAGCACTCATCACCCCTCATGCCGTGCTGGTTAAACCGGAAAAGACGGACTTGGAGGAAGTCTTTGAAGAAGAAGAGGGTGAAGAGGATGAGGAAGGCAAGAAGACCGGTAAGGCAAAGAACCGTATGCGCATATTGATAGTGGAAGATGAGGAGGAAATTCTTTCTTATCTGAAAGAAGAATTGGAAGGGGACTATCGGATAATGACCCGGAAGAATGGCAGGGAGGCTTATGATACTATTCTTGCAGATACTCCTGATTTGGTAATCAGCGATATTATGATGCCGGAAATGGATGGTCTGTCACTTTGCCGGAAGATTAAGCAGAATACGAATGTCAATCATGTGCCTGTAATCTTATTGACTGCCAAGTCGAAACCCGAAGATACCATGGAGGGAATGGCAACCGGTGCGGATGCTTATATGGTGAAGCCTTTCAATACGGAGCTGCTGAAGAGTACGATTGCCAACTTGCTTGCTAACCGTAAACTGCTGAAGAGTAAATTCAGTGGTGCGCAACAGCAAGAGGACAAGGTGCAGAAGCTGAGTATGAAATCGGCGGATGAGATATTGATGAGCAAGATAATGAAGGTTATCAATGAAAACCTTTCCAATCCGGATCTGAATGTAGAGATGTTGGCGGCAAATGTCGGTCTAAGTCGCGTCCATGTACATCGGAAGCTGAAAGAACTGACAAACCTTTCGGCACGTGATTTTATCAAGAATATCCGTTTGCAACAGGCTGCCGCACTGCTGAAAGAGAAGAAACTGACAGTTTCCGAAGTAGCTTATGCTACGGGGTATACGAATCTGTCACATTTCTCCAGTTCTTTCAAGGAGGTGCATGGGATGTCGCCTAAGGAGTATATGTTGGCACATCAGGGGTAAGTTTTAGGAATTTAGTTATTATGGATGGGTTATGAGGGAAAGTTGACGAGTTAACAAGTTGACAAGGGGACAAGGTTCCATGCGGCATAGGAGCATTGCGCAGCCCCTTGT
>ERZ791659.898-NODE-898-length-18239-cov-2.21497_pt1 | contig 18239 bp, 19 predicted proteins | sample MGYA00510053_ERZ791659 | MGnify/ENA primary metagenome ERZ791659 (study PRJEB30046, sample SAMN00715192) | human gut metagenome | study: EMG produced TPA metagenomics assembly of the A metagenome-wide association study of gut microbiota in type 2... | reverse complement strand
ATAAGTCTGATATCGTGACTGCGCTTAAAAGATTCCTTCCCAATTTCGAACACGTGGAGAAAGGAAAGAATCTGGATCAGAAAATGTAAGATATGTTAGGTAAATCTCGTATATTTGAATTAAATGGGTATGATCCATTTCTAGATTATGTAAAAGGAATTTGTATTTTTTTTGTGATCTTAGCTCATAATCTTCCACAACAAGATCTTTTTTTATTTCCTTTTTGGGGAGATCAAGCGGTCCCTTGTTTTCTTTTGATTCAGGTATTTCATGTTTATAAGAGAGGCATAAATATAAATAGTAAAATTGATGTAAGAAAAATATTTAAAAGAATCATTTTACCATTTTTAGTTGTCAGCATGGTTTCGGCCTTTTTGTTATATGTCACTTCTGATCTTAGTTTTATGCAAGTGTTAGAAAAAGGACTTGCTGCAGGGGGATATGGCCCTGGCTCATATTATATATGGGTTTATTTACAATTTGTACTATTGATTCCATTGTGCAGGTACATATTTATATATGCTTCAGGATATAAATTATTAGCTATTTTTGTTTTAATATCTGTTCTGATTGAACTTCTGTGTTCTCACTTTCATCCTTCCGCTATAATTTATAGACTACTATTTCTTAGATACTTCTTTTTGATTTATTTAGGTTATATGTTGACTGTTGAGAAAGTAAATACGATTGAACTTCTATTGCTGAATGTCCTAAGTCTTGTGTTTATATTTCTATTCTATTATTCGGAATGTGACTTTGAACCTTTTTTTTTCGATAATGACTGGAAAATTTTTCATTGGATTATCTATTTCTATACAGCTTCAGGATTTCTTTATATTTTGAGAGTATCTTATCATTTAGCTCCTGCTAAACTCCTGAAATTAGTTAAATGTATGGGGACATATTCTTATGAGATATTTCTATCTCAAATGTTTGTTTTTGCCTTTTTGAGACCTGATTATTTGAGCTTTCTAAAGAACTGGCATATTAATATTGGACTTATATATATAAGTCTAACAATTATATTGAGTATTTTCCCTATTTTAATTTATAAAGGTTATAAAAGATAGAATCTATCATGTATAATGACATAACTACTTTCATCCATAGCTTGTTTGGTACGGATGAATTTGTTCCGTTGCACGCTCCTTTATTTATCGGCAACGAAAAAAAATACCTTGCAGAATGCATTGATACTACTTTTGTCTCGAGTGTGGGCAAGTTTGTCGATCGCTTTGAGGAGCAGGTTGCTTCCTATACCGGCTCAAAAAGAGCTGTTGTCTGTGTGAGTGGTACTAATGCATTGCACATGGGTATGCTTCTTGTCGGTGTTGAGCGTGATGATGAAGTTTTAACTCAGGCTCTTACTTTTATCGCTACCTGTAACGCCATCAGTTATATTGGCGCACATCCTGTATTTCTTGATGTGGATAGAGATACTTTGGGTCTTTCTCCTCTTGCTGTAAAAAGGTGGTTGTCTACGCATGCGGAAGTAAGGAATGGGCAGTGTTATAATAAGAAGACGGGACGCCGTATCAAGGCTTGTGTTCCTATGCATACGTTCGGGCATCCTATGAAGATTGACGAATTGTCGGCAGTGTGCAACGAATATCATATAGAACTTGTCGAGGATGCGGCCGAAAGTATCGGCAGTTTCTATAAAGGCCGTCATACGGGTACTTTCGGAAGAGTGGGAGCCATCAGTTTTAATGGTAATAAAACGATCACCACCGGTGGTGGGGGTATGTTGCTTTTCCAGGACGAAGAGCTGGGCAAGTTTGCCAAACATTTGACGACCCAGGCCAAAGTTCCGCACCGTTGGGCATTTGTTCATGACCATATCGGTTACAATTACCGTATGCCTAATATCAATGCTGCATTGGGTTGTGCCCAAATGGAGAATCTTGACAGGTACGTTTCCAATAAACGTGAGACGGCGGAACGGTATCGTGAGTTTTTCTCTCGTATTCCTGATGTTGAGTTTGTTGTTGAGCCTGCGAACAGCCGTTCTAACTATTGGTTGAACGCTGTACTTCTGAAAGACCGCCGGGCCCAACAGTCTTTCCTTGAATATACGAATGACCATGGTGTAATGACCCGCCCCGTTTGGGAATTGATGAACAGGCTTGATATGTTTCGGGGATGTGAGACGGATGGTTTGGAGAATACTGTGTGGTTGGAAGAAAGAATAGTGAATATACCAAGTAGTGTTCGTTTGGGAGTATGAAGCCTTTAATTTTAGTCGGTGGCGGTGGACATTGTAAGTCGGTGATTGATGTCGCTGAGAGTATGGGGCATTCCATCCTGGGTATATTGGATCTTCCGGAAAATGTCGGCCATTCCATCTTAGGCTATCCTGTTCTCGGTACTGATGATGATATCCCCTTATTTGTGGATCAGGCTGATTTTATTGTTACTGTCGGATTTATAAAGGAATCTTCTCTACGATTGAAGATTCATGATAAAATACGAACTTCCGGTGGGCATTTGGGTACCCTGATTGCTTCCACCGCTTATGTTTCCAGACATGCTCAGATCGGTGCGGGTACTGTGGTCATGCATCATGCCTTTGTGAATGCCGGTGCACGGATTGGCAGTGGTTGTATCATCAATACTTTTGTAAATGTGGAGCATGATGCCCTGATCGGTGACAATTGTCATATATCAACCGGTGCTATGGTTAATGGAGATTGCAAGGTGGGCGAATGTTCTTTTTTGGGCAGCCAGTCGGTAATGGTGAATGGTACATCCATCATTTCCGGTTGTATCATCGGTGCGGGTTCGGTAGTACGTAAGGATATTCTGGAAAAGGGAATTTATTCGGGTAATCCCGCAACTTTGAAAATAAAGATTTAATGCATACTTTGATTATAGCCGAAGCCGGGGTAAACCATAACGGTTCTATTGCCCTTGCCAAAAAGTTAATAGATGTTGCTTCAGAGGCCGGTGTGGACTATGTAAAATTTCAAACCTTTAAGACAGAGAATTTAGTTTCTCTTTCCGCTCCCAAAGCGGAATATCAGCGAAGGAACATGCCGGATACTGATTGTTCACAGTATTCTATGCTTAAGAAATTAGAATTGTCTGTGGACCAGCATTTTGAATTAATAGAATATTGTAAATTGAAAGGCGTACGCTTTTTATCTACAGCTTTTGATATGGATAGCCTCCGTTTCCTATCCGGTCTTCACCTTGGATTATGGAAAATACCTTCAGGTGAAATAACCAATTATCCATATATCAAATTTATAGCGGAACAGAAAGAGCCCGTTATCCTTTCTACCGGAATGAGTACAGTGGAGGAAATCCAATCTGCCATCTCGTTATTGAACCGGTTTGGTGTAAAAACAGATCAAATAACTATTCTTCATTGTAATACGGAGTATCCTACTCCCATGTGTGATGTAAATTTGAAGGCTATGTGCAAGCTCCATGAAGAGTTTGGAGTACGTACAGGATATTCGGATCATACGCTCGGTATAGAGATCCCGTTGGCCGCTGTCGCTCTTGGTGCTACAGTGATAGAAAAACATTTTACCCTTGATCGCTGCATGGAAGGTCCCGACCATAAGGCCTCTTTGGAGCCTTCCGAATTAAAACAAATGGTTTCGGCTATTCGTAATGTGGAAGAGGCTTTGGGCCGGGAAGAGAAAATTGTTTCTTTATCAGAATCCGGGAATCGTATTGTCGCCCGCAAGAGTATTGTTGCCGCGAGGGATATCCGAAAGGGAGAACCGTTGACGGAAGAAAACCTGACTGTCAAACGTCCCGGTACCGGTATTTCACCCATGCAATGGGAGTCCGTCATTGGTACTGAGGCATGCCGTTCATTTAAAAAGGATGATTTGATAGTACTCCAATGAGGAAGATATGTGTTATAACGGGCAGCCGTGCGGAATATGGCCTACTCAGTGGTCTGATGGCCAAGATTCAATTTGACAGGGATTTGCAGCTGCAAATCATAGCTACTAATATGCACCTTTCTCCGGAGTTTGGCCTGACTTATAAAGAGATTGAAACAGATGGTTTCCGCATTGATAAGAAAGTCGAGATGCTTCTCTCTTCTGATACTGCCAATGGGACCGCCAAATCAGTCGGATTGGCTACCATAGGTTTTGCCGATGCGTTTGAAGACCTGTCTCCTGATCTGATATTGGTCTTGGGAGACCGTTTTGAGATACTGGCTGCTGTGAGTGCCGCCCTTTTCTATAAGATCCCTGTTGCACATATACATGGAGGAGAGATAACGGAAGGCGCTTATGACGATAATATACGGCATGCCATTACGAAGATGAGCCATCTTCATTTTACATCGGCAGAGCCTTATCGCAGACGGGTCATTCAATTGGGCGAGAGTCCTGATAGGGTTTTTAATGTCGGTGCTCTTGGAGTGGAGAATATCAAACATGTGCCTTTACTGTCCAAAGAGGAGCTGGAAAAGAGCCTTAATTTTCAGTTGGGAGATAAGTCTTTGCTGGTCACATTCCATCCTGTCACCTTGGAAAACTCTACGGCCGAACAGCAATGCATGAATCTTTTGGAGTCTTTGGAGTCCTTTCCTGATTATCGGATAATTTTTACTTTTCCCAATTCGGATACGGATGGTCGTATAATAATTGATTTAATCAAGCGATTTGTGGAAAGACACCGTAGTGAGTCAGTCGCTTTCGTTTCGTTGGGTAAGGTCCGTTATCTTTCCACTTTACAATATGTATCGGCCGTTGTCGGTAATTCTTCCAGCGGTATCATTGAAGTTCCCAGCTTCGGTATTCCGACATTGAATATCGGCGATAGACAAAAAGGACGGATAAGCTCCCGCAGTGTTGTCCATTGTGGAACTTCGAAAGAAGATATCTGTCTGGGTATACAAACGGTATTGTCGGATCCGGTTGCCGGAATCGCCAAACAGAAACGGAATCCTTATGATAAGAAGGGCACGGCGGATGCCATATGCACTATTTTGAAGACCGTCTCTTTGGATGGCCTGACATCAAAATCCTTTTATGACCTTTAATTACAATGTCTGATTATTCCAAATATTTAATTCCTCATACGGCAACTATCCGCGAAGCGTTGGTTGCTTTGAATGATTTATCTCACGATGTGCTTGTCCTTTTTGTTATGAATGAATTTGACCAGATGGTCGGGACATTGACTGATGGCGATATTCGCCGCTATCTGATTGGCGGAGGTGAGATAAAAGACCGTGTTTGTGGCGCAATGACCAGGTCTTTCTTGTTTATGACGGAAGATTCCCCTTTCTCAACAATAAAAGAGTACAAAGATCGTGGTATATCTTTGGTTCCTTGCCTGGATGGGAAGAAGAGAATACTGAAGGTTATTAACCTGAAGAAACGGAAATCCATTCTTCCTATAGATGCCGTGTTAATGGCGGGTGGAAAAGGAGAGCGACTTCGTCCGTTAACAGAGACAATTCCTAAGCCGTTACTCCATGTCGGTGATAAAGCCATTATTGATTATAACGTAGACCGTCTGATTTCTTATGGAGTGGAACATATTTCGGTTACTGTGAATTATCTGGGGGAGCAATTGGAGGATCATTTCAAGGAATCGCGTGATGGTATACAGGTCAAATGTGTCCGTGAACCCCAATATTTAGGTACTATCGGTTCAATCAAATTTGTATATCCTTTCTGTCATGACACGGTTTTAGTCATGAACTCAGACTTGTTTACCAATATAGATTATGAAGATTTCTATCTCCATTTTAAAGAACACGATGCTGATATGTCCGTGGCTGCCGTTCCTTATTCTATCTCTGTACCCTATGGAATTTTTGAATTGGAAGGGCGTAACATTCATGGGGTCAAAGAAAAGCCGACCTATAACTATTATGCGAATGCCGGAATTTATCTGATAAAAAAGAGTTTGTTGGATATGATACCTGATAATTGTTTTTATAATGCCACGGACTTTATGGAACTGTTGATTCATAATAACCTGAAAGTAGTCCGTTATCCTATAACCGGCTATTGGATTGATATAGGTAAACATGAAGATTATAAAAAGGCACAAGATTTAGTTAAACATTTATGATATATGAAAATTTTGATCACTATATGCGCTCGTGGCGGTTCTAAGGGAATTCCCGGTAAGAATATTAAGCCGTTGAACGGGCAACCTTTAATCGGATATTCGATTGCCGTGGCAAAAGAGTTTCAGTCAGTATTTGAAGGTACTGACATTATGCTTTCTACCGATTCGGAAGAAATTATTCGAGTGGCTGGAGTATGCGGGCTTAAATCAGACTATAAACGTCCGGAATATTTGGCTAATGATACGGTTGGTAAGATTGATGCTATAAAAGATCTTGTTTTATATTCGGAGAGTAAACAAGGGCAAACATATGATTATATTTTAGATTTGGATGTGACTTCTCCATTAAGGAATTTACAAGATTTAAAGATTGCTTTTGATATTCTCCGTTCTGATGAAAATGCAATAAACTTATTTTCAGTAAGTGAGGCCGGCAGAAGTCCTTATTTCAATATGGTAGAACAAAAAGAAAATGGATATTATGCCCAAGTGAAAATGCCTGATAATAATGTTTTTACCAGACAATCTGCTCCTCAGGTTTACGACTTGAACGCTTCTTTTTATTTCTATAAAAGATCTTTTTTTGACATGGGTTATAAAGGGGCGATCACAGACCGTTCTTTGGTTTATAAGGTACCCCACATTTGTTTTGACTTGGACCATCCGATCGATTTTGAGATAATTTCCTATTTAATGTCGAATAATAAACTGGATTTCTTATTATGAATGTTTTGATTGTCGGATTAGGTTCAATTGCCCGGAAACATATCGCTGCTTTGAGGAGTCTTGATCCTGAAGTGCAAATTTATGCTTTACGCTCAACCAGGTTTTCTAATTCTGTCGATGGAGTAACAGACTTGTTTTCCATGAAAGAGGTAGAAGAATATTCTTTTGATTTTGCAATTATTTCTAATCCAACGTCAGAACATCAGAAGACAATTCAACAAATGGGAGTATTAAATATTCCGCTTTTTATCGAGAAACCTCTTTCTCATCAACTGGACGTCAAGGAAACAGTTGCAGAGATTGAACGAAAAAATGTTCTGACTTATGTTGCATGTAACCTTCGTTTTTTGGATGCTCTTCTTTTTACTAAGCAATATATTGCCGGATCCAGCTTACGAATCAATGAGATCAATGTTTATTGTGGTTCTTATTTGCCTTCCTGGAGGGGGGAAGGGGTTGATTATACAATGAATTATAGTGCTATTCCTGAACTTGGTGGTGGCGTCCATATAGACTTGATACACGAAATCGATTATATTTATTGGTTGTGTGGTACTCCATCATGCACTCAAAGAATATTTTCCAGTTCTTCTTCCTTGGGAATAAAATCGTATGATTATGCCAATTACTGTCTGTGCTATGATGATTATCATGTGAGTATTATTCTTAATTATTATCGTCGTGATGCCCGGCGTTCTTTAGAGATCGTTTGTGAGCGTGAGACGATTTATGTTGACTTGTTGGAGAATTGTGTGTCTATAGACGGGGAAATCGCTTTTCGCTCCAGCCAAAGAATAGCGGATACTTATCAACTCCAACTTGCTTATTTTTTGGATTGCTTACGTGTGGGAAAACCTACATTCAATACAATAACAGATGCATATAATGTACTTCAAATTTGTTTGGAATCATGATATTAAAAGATAAAATAATATTAGTAACGGGAGGCAGTGGCCTTATCGGACGTGAAATAGTCTCGGATATCCGTCGTCAAGGTGGAATTGCAATAAACGCAGATATCAATGTCGATACTTGCCTTGAGAAAGGTACCTATCATTTGGATATCTCAGATGATTTATCAATTCACAGCCTGGTATCTATGGTCAAAGAAACGTTTGGCCGGATAGACGGACTGGTAAATAGTGCGTATCCGCGTACTCCAGACTGGGGAGCTTTTTTCGAAAATATTGCTCCCGCTTCCTGGAGGAAGAATGTAGATCTGCAAATGAATAGTTGTTTAGTCATTTGCCAGTCTGTATTGTCGGTTATGTCCGGGCAAGGATATGGTTCTATTGTCAATATCGCCTCTATTTATGGAGTTGTGGGTAATGATTTTACTCTTTATGAAGAATATGGGGGAACTTCGCCGGCCGCTTACTGCGCCATAAAAGGAGGTATCATTAATTTTTCCCGCTATTTGGCTTCTTATTATGGTAAGGATAATATTCGGATTAATTGTGTTTCTCCCGGTGGCATTTTTGATCATCAACCTCCCTCTTTTGTTGAGCGTTACTGTGCTAAGGTGCCAATGCGTCGGATGGGTACTCCTGCGGACATTGCTCCAGCTGTTTCGTTTATGCTTTCAGATGGTGCTCGATATGTAACGGGACAGAATTTAATAGTTGATGGTGGCTGGACGGCCATTTAGTAGAGTCTTATCTTGTAAAAAATAAAAATAAGTAAATTATTTGATTATGAAATATTGTACAAAATGTGTGATGCCGGATACGAGGCCGGGTATTACTTTTAATGAAGAAGGCGTGTGTTCAGCTTGCCAGTCTTACGAAAATCGTAAGAAAGTGAATTATAAAGTTCGTTTTGAGGAGTTTAAGGCCCTTTGCGATAAGTATCGTGGTATGAATGGACCTAATGGCTATGATTGTATGGTTGCTGTAAGTGGGGGAAAAGATAGCCATTTTCAAGTTTATATGATGAAAGAAGTGCTTCATATGAACCCGTTGCTTGTTTCTGTGGAGGATAATCTTCCGATGACTAAGGCCGGCATTCATAACTTAAAAAATATTTCAGAAGCTTTCGGGTGTGATATTATAAGTATGAAACCCAATATCCGCGCTCAAAAGATAATAATGAAGAAAACTTTTGAACGATATGGTAAGCCCACTTATTTTATAGACAGATATATCTATACTTATCCTTTGCACATGGCATTGAAATTTAATACTCCTTTATTAGTTTACGGAGAGAATGTCAGCTATGAATATGGTGGTAATGGTGCTGTGGAAACTTATTCCGCCAAGGATCAGATATCTAATGGAGTAGGAGCCGGTATACCTACTGGAGATTTATTAGGTGATGGCGTTACTCTGAAAGATTTAAATTTTTTCGAACCTCCTACGCTTGAAGATATCAATAGTCTTGACCCGATCTATATGAGTTATTTTGTGGAGTGGAATAGTTTTAAGAATTATGAAATAGCTAAGCGATACGGTTTTCATGACTTAACTCACGAATGGAATAGAACGCATCATGTGGAGCAGATGGACCAAGTGGACAGTCGTGCTTATTTGGTACATTCCTGGATGAAGTATCCTAAATTCGGTCATGCCTCTGCTACGGATTATGCTGCCCGTATGGTACGTTATGGTATGATAACAAGAGACGAAGCTTTTAAATTGGTAAAGGAACATGACCATGCATTGGATCCTCTTTGTGTGAGAGATTTTTGTGAATTCCTGGGATATACGGAAAAGGAATTTTGGGATATTGTAGATAGAATGTATGATAAAGAGTTGTTTTATCAAGATTCTTTGTTTCTATGGAAGTTGAGGTGATAGGTTGATTTATGAGTGACAGAAATCTTATTATTATTTGTCAAGCTCCTGCAGATGTTCAATACGTTGTGAATATGTATAATGATAATTCTGCTCGTTGTAATAGTATTTTTGTAATTAACGTATTCAATGTATTTCTTTTCTTGAAATCATTAGATTTAGATGTTGAGATATATTATATCCCATATAAGCTACATTCATTTAAAAACTTAGTTGATATAATGAAGGAAAGAAAGAGGCTTAACAGCCTTTGGAGCCAGTATAAAATTTATTTTTCTAACTCCGATATATATTTCTTTTCTAGATTTGAGGACTGGATTACAGGATATTTCTTGAATAGAATAAGTGTGAATTGTAGTAATACTATTTATTATTACAACCATTATGATAATCCTGACTTATATACTAAACAGAAAGTCTCTGTTGCAAATCGAATTCGTCTTTTATTTTTAAAGTTTATAACAGGAGTTACGTTTAAGGGGGAAATAGCAGAAATGTTTCCGGAATATTCTCTTCCTAAGAATAATTGCCAGTGTATAATTGCTAATATCAGCAATAAGGTTAGTGATAAATTTTGTTATAAATTGACTGGGCGGAAGAATTGTTTGCTGTTTTTATCTGGAGCTGGTGAAAAATTGTATATATATACTTCGTATATAAAGGTTGTAATAGATGTTGTTGATAAACTTTACTTGATGGGTTACGATGTTTATCTGAAACCTCATCCTAGAGTGGGTTTGCATAAAGAGCAATAAAGAGTAAAAGTAAATATAATCCCGGAATATATTCCAAGTGAATTTATTGATACAGAACATATTACTTTGTGTTTAGGGTTTGATTCAACTGCGTTAGTTGGATTTGCAAAGAATAATATTCAGACTTTTTCATTACTTCCTATGTTGAATTTTATTTCAAAAGAGCAATATGCGATAATGGAAAAATATTTGTTAAGAATGTCTGGTGATAAAATCTGTTTTGCTGCTAATCTAGATTTTATAAAATAGTTCTTTTGAGGTTTGTTATTCTTTTAGTATAAGAAAATAGTTTAGTATTTGTATAATGTCTAAGTTGATAAAAAATACCATTGTGTATTCCTTGTCAAATATTGCAACAGCATTTATTGGCTTTGTTGTATTTCCTATAATTTCAAATAAAATAGGTGTTTCTGAATTGGGAATTTACAATCTGATGCAAACTTTATCCTCTGTGTTAATCATTATAATAGGACTTTCGTTAGAGAAATCACTATATATATTGTATTATGATAGTGTTGTCATTGAAGATAAGGGGAAATTTGCTGGTACATTATTGTTATCTATGTTAGTATTTGGATTCTTTATAATACTATTATGTGTTTTGTGTCGAAATATTATAATTGGCTTTCTTAATATAAATATTATTTCTATTTGCGTTGTATTAACTATTATATATACTTATATGCAAAATATATTCCTGTTTTTTCAGACACTAAATCAAATAAATCAGAACGCTTTGAGATATGTAACTTTTTCGTTGATTTTAATGTTAATACTCAATGTGTCTAACATAATCTCAATATTCTATTTTGATCCAAGTGTTAATTCTCTTATATATTCAACTTTTATAACCTATATAATTATAACACCTTTGGCTATTGTTTACGGGAAAAAATATATCGTGCTTAAGTTTGATAAACGCTATTTATTACATGCGTTAAAATGCAGTATGCCTATGCTATTTTCTGTGTTGTTTGTATGGATGTTCAGTATGTCTGATAGGTTATTTATTTCCAGATATACGTCATCTACTGCAGTGGGGCTATATGCTATAGGAGCTAAATTCGCTTCTATTATTACTTTGTTTTCTGCAGCGTTGTTTCAAGCATATCAACCGTTGTTTTTTGAAATCTCAAATACAATGGAAATGGAGGCTTCTAAATCGAAGCTAAAAAAAATAAATAATATATTGTGCTTATTGATAAGCTTTGCATTCTTGTTGGTAGTCTTATATGGAAAGCATGTTTTAAATTACTTCTTCTCTGAAATTTACTATGATTCATTCCTGTATATTTATGTGCTTTCTATTGCTGCTTGGATTATTCAGATATCAGGTTTGTATAATCTGATGATCTACCAAAGGAAGAAGACTGTAGGTATATCAATGTGTGGGGTTATGGCAGGCGTTATTAGTGTGTGTCTGAATGTAATTTTGTTACCTATTTTTGGGGCTAAATTTGCCGCAATAAATAATTTAATAGTGTCTTTTTGTATCATTATTTTTGTGTTCTTTTTGGCTAAAAGAGCCTTTTATATTCCTTTACCTATGAAAAGTCTGTTGTTGGTGTTTGTTGTTTGTTTGATAAGCGGGGGGATTGATATGTCGTCTGTATCTGTTTGTTATCAGTTGGTAATTAAGACATTATTGCTGATGTTATTTCTCTATATCGTTTATTGTTATAAGTTTTTTTCTTTTGAGTTTAATGTGATATTTCAAATATTTAAAAAATGATGTTTTTAGTTCGTGCAGTTCTTTTCCTTAAAATAGATCTATTATATAGGAAGATTAAAACAATACTGGATTTAGCTTTGTGGGAAAGAACGAAAAAAGAGTTGAATATTTCTGTTAATTATGTGCAGCAAGGACATAATTATCCCTTAATTGTTGCAAGTAATGGAATTCTTAATTTTAGTATAGACAGGACTAGTCATTTGAAGTCAGATACATTTATAGAATGTTCTGGTGGAGTTGCTATTGGGAAATTTTTTCATCCAGGTTTTGGGTTGACAATATTTACGTCTAATCATAATTATGAAAATGCTGCGGCTATTCCTTATGACAGTAAGATTTTATATAAATCTGTTGTCATTGAAGATTATGTGTGGTGTGGAGCTAATGTAACTATCGTTCCTGGCGTAAAAATTGGGGAGGGAACAATAATTGCATCTGGCGCTGTGGTTACAAAAGACGTACCTTCTTGTGCTGTTGTTGGAGGTAATCCAGCTATGGTATTGAAATTCAGAAATATATCTGCGTTTAATAGTCTTAAAAAATTACAAAAAACATACTAATGAATATAGTCGATCTTTTTTATAAATTTCTGAATAAGTTTCGATTCAGAAAGGTGCAATGTTCTAGAATAGTTATAGGACCTGAGTATAATAAAAACTTCGTTATTATAAACCCACATTTACTAGAAATAGGTGAAGGGACTGTAATTAATGGTAATTGTTTTATTAATGCTTTAGGGAAGGTGAGAATTGGTAGCTATTGTCATATAGGAAAAGGTTTGACTATTTATTCTCACAATCATAATTATTTGAGTCATAAATATATTCCATATGATGATAAGGTAATACTTCGTCCTGTGACAATTGGAAATGCGGTTTGGATTGGGGCAAATGTTACAATTGCACCAGGGAGTGTGGTTGGTGAGGGAGCTGTTATTGGTATTGGGGCTGTTGTGTCTGGAGTTATTCCTCCTTATGCTATTGTCGGAGGAAATCCAGCTTCTGTAATAAAATATCGAGACCGGGATGTTTTTGAGAAACTTAAAAAAGAGAAGAAATATTATTGAAAATTAGGCCTTTAGATAAATCTGTCTTTTTGTTTAATATTTTAAATAAAGGTTTTTTATGAAAAGAAATCTTTTTTCAAGTTCAAGTGAATCTGTTACGATAATAACAGTTTCATTTAATGCTGTTGCTACCATTGAAAAAACAATCCTTTCTGTTATAAATCAATCATATCCAGTTGAATATATTATAGTAGATGGTGGAAGTAATGATGGAACTCTTGATATAATAAGAAAGTATGAGGAATATATTGCCTATTGGGTGAGTGAGCCAGATGATGGAATATATGATGCGATGAATAAAGGTGTAAGAGTAGCAAAAGGACAATGGATTGGCTTTATGAATAGTGGTGATATCTTTTACTCTGATGATGTAATATCTAATATTTTAGAAAATGATTTGTCTGAGTATTCTATCATCTATGGAAAAACTTTAATTAATTACCGTTGGGGTAAATATATTGTTACTCCTGCTGGTCTGGATCTTTTAGGAACACGAATGCCATTTTGCCACCAATCTACATTGGTTAGATGCGATATTTTAAAAAGTCATCCTTTTGATTTAAAATATAAAATCACTGCTGACTATAATCTGTTTCAATCGGTATATATAAAAGCTCCCAACGTTTTTTTCTATTTTCCTGATGTTATATCAATATATGATGCAATTTATGGTATTTCTTCTATAAATATTGAAGGGGTATATCAAGATATATCACTACCCAATAGAGGGAATATGTGTTTGAGTATAGTTCATAAAATGAAGGTTTTTATTCTCACTAAGTTTTCTTATTCCATTATTGATGTATTATATAAAATATACTTTTTTTTTAATGTACGTTATGTTAAAGTGAAGTGATTTTAGAGTATGACTATTTATCTGATCATTCTTCTTTTTCTTTTTCTTTGTTTTAGTATCGAGTTGTTTATTTATGGACATAAATTACTTAAAACGTATTTGTTTTTTATTTCTTTTCTGATTTTATTAACACTGTCTGGTATAAGATATGATGTTGGCGTAGATTATTTAAGCTATAAAAATATATATATAGATTCTCGGGAGCTATATGGGCTTAAAGAAGGAGGTTTTATTTTAATAACAGAACTATTTCATTGGTTGGAAATTCCTTTCGATTTTTTTTGTTTTTGTTTTTCGTTTCTAACTTTGTTTTTGGCTTATAAATTTATATTAAAAAATTCTCCTTCTCCTTTTTTTTCAATATTAATTTATTATGCTTTGGGAAATTTATACTTCTCTTCGTTTAATGCAATACGGCAGTCATTGGCAATAATGATATTCATAAATATTATTCCTTTTATACTTCAGAAAAAAATATTCAAATTCATTCTTCTTGTTATACTTACAGCTTATTTTGTACATGCTTCTGCTTTATTGCTCCTTCCTATTTATTTCTTTTTAAGGCGAACTTGGAGGGTAAAATCACAATTGCTAATACTGGCTATTGTTTGTGGTTTTAGTTTTATAATTATTCCAATAATAGAACTGTCACCTTATGCTATATATTTAAAATTTGAATCTTTTTCTGGAGGAGTTCCTCCAACCAATTATTTGTTAGGATTCATTTCTTTAATAACCATTTGCTATGCATTAAAACATGATATGTGGTATGAAAAGCATAAAGCTTTTATAAATATGAATTTTGTATCTTTCTTATTGATTTTATTACTTTTTATTTTTGAGAATACCCCTCTTATAATGCCTATCAATAGGGTTTTAGGCTATTTTACGATGATTTACATTATAATATTACCATTGTTGTACAATGAATTGAAATTGATATCTAATAGATATATTTTGCTAGTACTGACAGCTTGTTGTTTTTCTCTATTATCATTTTGGGCATTAGAACAAAATGGGAAGAGAAATAATATGGTTCCTTATAAAACAATATTTGATAAGAGTATATGATGATTAATATTCCCTTTTTTAGTGTCATAATTCCATGCTATAATTCGAGATCTTATTTGAATAATACAATTAGGTCGCTAGAACAACAAACCTTCATGGATTTTGAAGTTATATTAGTAGATGATTGCTCTACAGATGATACGTATTTGTACTGTGAGGAGAGAGCTAGAGAAAGTGATATTGATATTAGAGTTTATAAAAATAGTCGGAATTGTGGTCCTGGTTTTTCTCGTAATGTTGGTATAAAAAAAGCGAAAGGGCATTTTATTTGTTTTTGTGATAGTGATGATTGGTACGAAAAGAAATTTTTTGAATTGATATATCAGGCAATATTGGATACAAATGCCGATATTGTTTTTTATAATTATTATCGTTGCTTTTCTTCTGCTCAAACGTGTAAAAAAGTACTTATAAATCATACTGCACCTTTTGTTAATTGTAAGACTAAAGCTGATTATATCGCTTTGGCAACTGATTCTTTATGCTCAATCGTTGTAAAGCATGAATTGTTTTCTGAAGTTTCTATTGCCAATTTATACAACGCAGAAGATGCAATAACTATTCCGATATTAATAACTGCTGCTGAAAAGTTTTCTTTTTTATCTGAACCTTTATATAACTACAATTATAGATATGGGTCTTTGTCAACGGCACCAAATAGTAATGCAATAGAAAATTTCTGGAATGCCTTTTTATTTTTGCAAGAGAACCTTGAAGAACAGTATAGAGAGGCTTTTGAGTTTCACTGTGTGAAGGTTATTGTTTATGGATTATTGCACAATGCAGTTCGTTGTAATATTGGAGATAAGAGCTTGAATAAAAAAATGGATGATTTTCAGAAAGTGGTACCTGATTGGTATCATAATAAATATCTCTGCTTTTTACCTTTCCGAAAACGTGTTTGGATGAGATTTGCAAAACTAAGATGCTTTTTTATGTTGAGATTATATTATAAACTACAAAGGTTTTATTTTAAAAACGGTTTGGGGTAACATTTAAATAGCAGGAAAGATGAATTTTATAATTATACGTGATAAACTCTTTTTTTACTCCTTGTTAATTAAAGACTTTTTAGATCTGTCATTTGTGCTAGAATTCGTAAAGCGGTTTAATTTTTTTCCAAAGTTTTCTATCCCTAGGAGGAAAAGGTGTGTGTGTATGTCGTCAAAAATCAATGTTATTGTTCATGAATGGGGGGGATATAAGCCTGTTCGTCAAAAAGGCAGTAAGGGAATAAAGAATTTTGATTGTGGATTGGTTTTCCAGCTAAAGCGATATTTGGATTATCATGGGAATTTTAATATAAATCTTTTTGTTTCACTATCAGATGCTGGTATATATCCGTATTTAGATTGGTTAAATAAAAAGATCAATAATGTGCTTTTGGTATCAAATGAAGGCTTTGATTTCTCAGGTTATGCCCGATTTTATGATAGCATAAAGAATGAAGAAAATACATATGTAATTTTATCAAATACTTCTGTTAATGCGATTCAAGTTGATTTTATAGATGATTATATTGAATATATGAATGATAATTTGGATGTAGGCCTATTGGGAGTTTCCTTTTGTTCCAGATGTTATCAGTCATTGATACCTTATAATTTTCATCCTCATTTGCAAAGTTATTTCATTTTAACTACGAAAGAAGTATTAGACGAAATAGTAAATGCTAATGGGGGGGTATTTCCTGGAGATGGCATAACTCATAAGTTGCTTTTGATTCGACAAGGAGAAATTAAACTATCTGAGATTGCATTAAGGTTAGGCTATTCTTTAGCTGCTGTTTTAGAAGATGGGAATATCTTTAAATTTAAAAAGGAGAATATTTTTTATAATGGCTATAATGAATGGCGACACTTGCCTAAGGGAGATATGCGTTTATTTGTTGCTAATCCTAATAAAATAAATAGAATAAAAAGGCTTAATAAGTAAGCAATGCATATACTGCATTGTTTGGTAATGGAATAATAATATAATTTTCTTTATATGATGTTAGATTTGACGGCATCTATTGTTTTATTTCGAAATGATAGTAGTGTTTTACTTCAAACGATTCGTAGTTTTCTAGAATCTCAGTTATCTGTTAGATTATATTTGATAGATAATTCACCGGAAGATACATTTAGAGATTTAATTATTGATGATAGAGTAATATATCTATATATGAATTCTAATAATGGTTTTGGAGCAGGGCATAATGTTATATTACGTAATTCGCAGAAAATGGGTAAATATCATCTTGTTTTAAATCCTGATATTTGTTTTGAAAAAGGAACATTGGAGAAGTTGTATGATTATATGGAACGGAATTTAGATGTTGGAAACATAATGCCTAAAGTTGTTTATCCAAATGGTGAACTTCAATATCTATGTAAACTCTTGCCGACTCCTCAAGACTGGATTGTTAGAATGTTTGTTCCTATAAGAAAACTGAAAAAAAAGATTGATTATAATTTAGAAATGCGTTTTGCTGATTACGAAAAAGAGATGGATGTTCCTTATTTATCTGGTTGTTTTATGTTTTTGCGTAGATCGGTTATAGAGGAAATCGGTGTGTTTGATGAAGGCATTTTCATGTATGGTGAAGATACTGATTTGAATAGACGAATTTACAAAAAATATAGGACTGTATACTATCCTAAAGTAACTATAATTCATAATTTTGAGAAGGGGTCGCATAAAAGTTTAAGATTATTGTGGATTCATGTAAAGGCTGCTGTGTATTATTTGAATAAATGGGGATGGTTTTTTGATAAAGAGCGTTCAGAAATTAATCAGAATGTTAAGTCGAAATATTTAAGATAATAATTAATCTTTTGTTTATGAAACTTTTGTTTACAGGATCCTCCGGGTTCTTGGGGAATAACATATATCCGTTGTTAGAAGAAAAATATGTTATTGAAACTGTTGGGATCACTTCAAAGAATAGTTATAACGTAAATCTTGCTTGGGAAATACCTATTTTAACTGGTACATTTGATGTCGTATTCCATGCTGCAGGTAAAGCGCATTCTACTCCTAAAACAGAAGAGGAGAAACAGGCCTTTTTTGATGTTAACTTACAAGGTACTAAGTATTTGTGTACCGCTTTGGAACAAAGTGGTATTCCTAAAGCTTTCATTTTTATTAGTACCGTTGCCGTTTATGGTTGTGATTCGGGTGAGAATATCACGGAAGAGCA
>ERZ791659.878-NODE-878-length-18468-cov-2.31608_pt1 | contig 18468 bp, 15 predicted proteins | sample MGYA00510053_ERZ791659 | MGnify/ENA primary metagenome ERZ791659 (study PRJEB30046, sample SAMN00715192) | human gut metagenome | study: EMG produced TPA metagenomics assembly of the A metagenome-wide association study of gut microbiota in type 2... | reverse complement strand
TGACGGCAGAATGTCAACATTCGCTGTTACCCATACATCTTCCGGAATCGGAGTAGGACCAACTGGAGGAACATCTGAATTAGAACCCGGTGCCTTGATAGAGGCGATATTTACATTGTAAATAGTATTACGTACTACATCATGGAATTTTGCGTTTCCGGTATATTTGTCGTACAGATAAACCCGGTAATAGCATTTACCTTTTGTCCATTTGTAAGTATCACCTTTCCCTGCATCTGCATGACCGCTACCGGCAGCACATTCTGCGGGTTCTTCACCATAATATCTGCTATTGTAAAACCAGAAGTTATCACCGGTAGTGTAACTGGTAAATGGGGTGTTACCATCAGCCTGATAAAGAGTTTTAGGTGTCCATGTTGCAACAATCACTGCATGGGTAGCATTCTGTTCAAATGGATTTAACATTGAATTTTCAAGGACATAGATACTGTTAAGAGCACTTCCTGATACGGTTAATCCATTAATCGGAAGTGGATTTCCATCCATAATTTTTGTTCCGAAAACAGTACCTGTTCCATCATGGTCATTACCCGGAGTAATAATATTTGCTCCTTCGCGTTGTGCAGTAGCGTCAGTCTTACGTGCCATAAATGTTTCTGTGTTAACCTGAGAAACATAATATTTGATATCGCTAAAATCCCCTTGTTCCGGAAGTGAATTCAACTCAGCCAAAGTAGCTTTTTTATTAATTACAGCCACTTTTGCAACTGCACGTTCTACGTTAATGACAAAGTGATTTTTGTTATCATCTGCATTACCATTGTTAACGGCTTCATTTTCAGTTTTAACAGCAACCAGAGTTACGTTTTTTGTCTCTTTATTAGCCATAACAAATCCGCTATTAGTTACATCTGTTTCAGTAGCGTAAGAATAACCGCCTGCCAACTTGGTTACTGTTGTTGTAAATGCAGTATGGAATGCTTCATTTGCCGGAGAAGCCATAATTTGCTGATGCATAGCAGTTGTTGGGTTCACAACAACCCACACCTTAGCCGAACCTTCCTCAGCTTGGACAGCGATTTTAGCTTTGTACACATTCTGATCGTTAGCTGCATCACTAGAAAAATCGCTAAGATTATAGACTTTACCGTTCAAGTGTCCGTTTTGCTCTATATAAAGAGCCACTGTCTTGACTTCTGTCTCTGCTGCTGTAGCATTTGTAGCATCTGCTGCACGAGTTCCGGTCGTTTTAGGCAACTGGATGCTGAATGCAGCCCAGGTGTTTCCACCGTTTTCTCCATCAATACCATTAGTAGGTATTTCTTCATTGTTACACGCCACCATTACAAGCGATGCAATCGCCAGTGGCAAATACTTTTTGAATTTCATTCTTTTCAAATTTTTAAATTAATAACTTATTTATCATTCTCGGTTTTAATTGAGCATATTAACCGGTAATTTTCTCTTTATTCTTTATTTGTTATTCACGTTTTGGAGCAATATTTTGCCTGCTTTGAACTTGACGGTTTTGCGTTCCTTTATCATAACGGGCACACCTGTCTTGGGATTGCGAGCCAGGCGTTCCGTCTGGTGGACAAGCAGAAAACTGCCAAAGCCCATAAAAGAAATAGGAATACCACCCGTCATTTCCTCTGTTATAATCTGTATCATAGCATTTGTTACGACCTTAGCCTTTGCCGCAGACAATCCTGTCTCTTTCGCCAGTTTGTCTGTAAATCCGTTCTTGTTCATAGAGTATTGTATTTAGTAGATAAAATGGATTATCTCTTTTGTTTCAGTATAGCCGCTTCGTTCTCACGCTTCTTTGCCAACTCTTCCAGATTAGTGGTTGCTGTCTCTACACCTGCCTGACGTGCGGCTTCAAAGTATTGTTCGGCTTTGTCGTATTCGCCTTTCAACAGGGACAGTACGCCCATTGAGTTATCATATTCGGGAATACGTGACCGTACCCGGACATTCGACAGATATTTTTCAGCCGATACCGCATCTCTACGGACGAGCGCCGAGGCTGCTGCATTCAGGTTCGCATTGACATCTTCCGGGAACATACGCACCGCAATCTCGAATACTTCATTGAATTCAGGGCTGCCTTGCTCGTATTGGTTTGCTACCATATACATTTCATTCAGGTCCAATTGCTGAGGACGGGTTTTGATAATTTCACACGCTTCTTCAGCGGTAAATCCACGTACCGTATAATCCACACTGCATATTGTTCGGCGTAGCTTCGGATAAATTTCCTTAGCCATTTGACGATAAGGTGCTCCACCGGCTATAGTCTTCATTTTCTGTTCGCAAGCATCCGTTGTACCACACTGGTGGATAATGTCGAGCAACTGGTCTTTACCCTTAATATCTGACGCTTCAAGCAGTTGTTTCAGGCTTTCCCAGTCCTCACCTCCACCTTCTGCTTTGACGGAAGTATCTTTCAGAGCAAGTCTGGGCAAAAGATAGTTCATCATTGAACGGGCACGCAAATCGGATAACCGTAAATTAGACGCTACAGACCCATCGGGAGAAGCAAAGCCTTTAAACCGGATGCCTTGTACTTGAATATTCTTATCGGCACGGATTTCACGAAGCATCGTTTCTATGCTTTCCAACTCGGCGGCATTATTATTCAGCGTTTTGAATATCACCGCGGAGCCTATTTGAAAGTCAAGATACACATCCTTTATTTCATTACGCTTTTTCACTGCTTCTGCCTTTGGGCGAATGTAGCTAAGTTGAGGTTGGGGTATATAGATGTCTATGTTTTCTAATGTTACATTATCGAACACCCGGTTTCTCATAGAGCTTTTATTCGTTCCTGCGCATCCGCAAAGGTCCTCTACAATATCCAACCGGGCATCTTTCATCCACTCCTGATAAGGAACTTCATAGTTATAGCGCACCACGGAACGATTGTCGGAACGTACCACGGCATATAGCTCTTCGTCCGCTTCATTGTTCTTTTCCAACGCACGGCTACGCAGATATGCCTTATGACGATTTTTACCGTTCACCTGTACAGCCGGTAGAGTCATGCGTCCGTTTGCCCCTTCAAGAACGGGTATCAGTGTCAATGAACGCCTGCTGCTGATTTTTAAATCCTTAACCGGGACATCGAACTCCATTTTTACATAAAGAGAATCACCTTTCTGACTGAGTTCGGATGGCAGTACAGAAATTTGTCCGTTATATAAGGTACGCTGTCCCTGTGCATCGCAAGGTAAGGACGAAAGGGTAGCCGACAATGCGGCCAATAGGGGTATATATAGTCTTTTATTCATGGCTGTACGGTATTATTTAATAATGTATATAATAGAAATGGCGGCTTTTGTAGGACCGAAGTAATTTCTATGTTCGTCTTTTATTTTTTCGCCACATTTCTCACACTTATACTTTCCATAATCCAGATAGGCGTATCCTACGCCCAATGACGCCTCCAGACTCCAGCGGTTACTGAGTATCCATTGATAGCCGTAAGAGATTCCGGCACCGGCCAGCCAACCCTGAAACCGGTGCTCGGACATCTGCCTACTTTCAATCCCAAACATTTTCCCGTCCTTGAATCCCCAGGGTAACATACCGCCCCAATTATATTGTCCTCCATGGGCATGAATACCAAAAAAGTGTCCGTTGAACTTTTCGCACAACCAGTAACGGGCTTCCGGCTGAACCAGCCAATGCTTCATTTTGCGGTTGTCATTGAAAGTCCACGGATTGTAGTTGCCGGATACATCCAATGTCCATTTTTTTGACAGGCCAAATTCAAGCCCCAAGTTTAAAGTTGAAGTGGCATCATAAAGCAAGTTAGTCTTAACTGCTACTTTCTGGGCCCCGGCATTTCCTGAAAAGAAAAATGCCATGCACAACACCAACGTGATAAAATTTATTCTTCTAACCATATTATATATGTAGGTTTATTTAGTAATTAGCTTGCGAATAATCATATCTGATTTATAATCAGTGAGTTGAGTGGAAATGAAGTCAGAAAAACAAGAGTTAACAAAGTATGCTCTACTACTAATAGAGAAAGTTAAAATACAAAATGATATTTTACTTATTGATTTACAGCGTATTAAACTTGATTATTAGAATGAAAATGTTTCAGTAATTTATTTGAGTATTAAAAAATGCACTTATATGATTTTAATATGCTTATTATTAGATTTTTATATTTATATTTCACTGAAACAATACTGAAACATTTTCATCTTTTTAAGGTATTGTGCATAAGTAAAACAAATAAATTAAGGTATTATGGAAAACAAATTACTCTACGTAAATGAACATTTGTCATGTAGAAATTATGTGTCAGATCATAGATGCTTTTTCGAGTATTACAGTTGGAACTCAGGTGTTATCTTCCGGGATTTTAATGAGAAAATAAACTACTTAGTTTTTGTCTTAGAGGGAGAATGTTTGATTACTTGCGGTCAGTTTTTAAACCGAACTATAGCAAAAAGGGAGTTAATATTCTTGCCTCCATTTGCTATACGTGTAATAACAATGGAAAAAGATTGTCAGGTGTTGATTTGTAGTTTCGACTCTCCATCCGATGTCTGTATTAAATCTACATTACAGGAAATCAGGAATTTACCATTGGATGAAATTAATTACGATTTCTCTCCAACAAAAATAAAAGATGAATTATGGTCATTTGTAAATTTATTAATTGTATTGTTAAAGCAAAAAATAAACTGTAAGCATGTACATGAAATAAAACAAATTGAAATGTTTCTCTTATTTAAGTTTTTCTACACGAAAGAAGAACTAAAATGGCTGTTTTATGAATTTAGAAATGAGAAGCAAAATTTTGAAAACTTTGTAATGCAGAATTATAAAAATGTACAAAGTGTTGACGAGTTGGTTAAGCTGTACGGAGGGAGTCGCACCAGCTTTGAGTCACAGTTCAAAAAAGTGTTCAATGACTCTCCCGGTCAATGGATACTGAAACAATTAGCGGATAGGATAAGATATAAAGCCGCCGATCCTGATATCACAATAAAGGAGTTAGCCGATGCATTTAATTTTAATTCAACGACACACTTTTTCAGGTTTTGCCAGCGTCATTTTGGGTGTACTCCAACCGATTTAATTAACCATAAGGGACTAATTTAAAGGATTCTTGTGTTAAAATAGGCTTGTTTGTGAAAAAGGTTATATCAAATGTGAAAAAGGTAAATGTCCTTTGATTTTCTTTTTGTTCCTTTGCAAAAAGTTTTAAATGAAAAGGGCGCAAATGAACAACAAAACATTAGATATCAGATTAACTTTCTCTATTAGTAGTAGAGCAAAAAATTACATTCTCTATTAGTAGTAGAGGATGAAAAATAATCAGCCCTTGTTTATTATTTACCGCCTATTATCACAAAGATATAGTATTCTGATTGAAATACAACAGTTTAAGGCATATATTCTTATATATTTCTCATTTTTCCGTAAACACGGGCAAAAAAGGGAAATTCAAGCATTAATAAAACATATCTTTATTTAATTTGTATAATATACTACAATTTAACCGTTTAAGTTGAAATTGACAATAAAAATGAATACACAACTATGTAGCTGTACATAGATTATATCTTTTTTCATTTGCATGAAGAAGAAGTCATTATAAACTGGATACTACTTCGTTCAATTTACTTAAAACGCTTAAATCAAGTTCTTTTAGATAAATAAGGGTTGTTCTCTCAGAGTTATGCCCCAGACCGTCACTGATTTGGGAAATCGGCGCTCCGGTTTCTTTAGCGATAGATGCCCAACTATGGCGCGCCACGTAAGTGGTAAGGTCAATATTTAATCCAGCTCTCCTTTAAATGGACATTTATCTCCCCAAGTGCCTGTCGATACTGTCTGTATATACTGGGTTTTCTCTCCGGGTCAAGAAAAGGAAAGACGTATTCACTTTTGGGATTATGGTATTTATCTACGAAATATTGAATCGCTTCCGTTATTTGTACCATAAGGTGCTGGTTAGTTTTCATACGCCTGTATTCAAGCAACGTATTTTTTAATTGTTCTTTTTTCAGGTGGATGATATCGACGCTCGCCATTCCTCTTGTGAAGAAACTGAACATGAATACATCTCTCGCCAAATCGGTTTTGGAGTTATCGCTTAGATCAAGTTGGGCAATCTTTCTCATATAATCCTTAGAAAGCGCCCGTTTGACTGTCTTCTCCGTCTTAATTCGGTATTTAATAAATGGATTTACCAGTGAAACTTGCAGTTTAGCTTCTTCTGCACGATTGTAGATGGCACGGAAATTACGAAAATAATAAGCTACCGTATTAACGGCATTCCCGTTTCCAAGCAGAAACTGTTCATATTCATACAGAAAGTCGAAATCTATTTCAGACAGTAGCAGCTTTTCATTCTGAGTAAAATGCATAAGTGAATACATCGTGCTACGGTAAGCGTTCGCAGTGCCATACTTACCCATTTTTTCTTTTCTCTCTATCTGCATTTCCATATAGACAAAAAGATAGCGGCTTTTATGCCGTTGGTGAAAACGCATACTGAAATCATCGGCAGTGAACCGGGGTTTCTCCCTTGCCAGCTCTTTCAGGAAATTCAACAGGTCTGTCCGTTTCATTTCCAATTTTTCGTTCAATTCATTCACTTCTCGTTTTGTCAGACCGGCACCTTTGCAATAACGTATCTTTTGGTTAGACTCGTCATATTGCTCAGATGCAACACAAATCTGTGTATAAACCACCTTTTTCTTTCTCTGTTGTATAATCTGGAATACCAAAGGATATTTACCGTCTTTATACGTTCTTTCTTTGTTTAAGATTAATTTTAATGATGCCATAATTTATGTAAATTGATGAATAATGTTATCCTTAACAATTTAACAAAAACATGGCATTAATTCGGTAAGTTATGGAAAGAAATAATATATAATAAGATTTTGCATATTTTTTCAATCCTCAACATAACATACTAACAAACAGGATTATAACATCTTCTTAATCTGCTCTATTTGCTTCCTGTTCCTATATATAAACTTGTCTTTTTTCACTTTTCGTATATGGGCATAGTAAATCTCCCTCTCCGGTGTCATACATTTGGGCCTGTGGCAGTACAATCCGCACCGGGCATATTCTTTCAAATAACGTTGAAATTTAGGTTTCTTGAACGAAATATCTTGACTGGCACGGCACACAACCTCGATCAGTTCCACCGGAGGTTCCTGGCAGGAAGTACGCGCAAGAGTATTCATCAGGATGGTATAAACAACAGGGGTCTCATGCTTCAGCATGAAACCCAGTTTAGTCTCTTCAAATTTATACTTCTTGAACGTCCCCCTTGGTCGTCCGTCTTCCTTTCGTCTTTTTCCCCTCTGGAAAAAAGGAACTTTGGTTTTCCGTACATTCTTTACTTTCTTGGCTTTCGGCATCTGGTTCTGTTTTTACAGGTTCAACAATGGGATTCGGCAAAACCGGCAGAAGGGTCGTTTCCGCCATACGTGCCCTGCTGTCAAGGTCACGCTGTACATTCAGCTTTTTCATATTTATATCATATAGGTAAAATTAATATTAGTCGTAATGTTGTACCACCCACTTTCATGGATATGGATATTCCTTGAATTTCCCGGTATCACGAAAGAAGCGCCTCTGTTATACTTATGGTCGTCGTTATAGTCGCACAATGATGTCCGAAGCCCGTATTTGGGAGCGGGTATCTTATTGGGAATAACGGCAACCACACCTCCCATATTCGAGCCGTCCCTACGGGCCGTATTTACTGTTCCTTGGATGCAGACAATATTCCCGATTTGACGGATAAACAGACCACGGGTATCGGTTGCCGAACCACTGTTAGACATCTGCATCCAGCCAGTATCCACTATTTTAGGCTCATATTCCTCTGCATAAGCGGCTCCCAAGGTACGGCAAACCTGTTTCCTTGCATCGGCATTGGGAAGTGACAGGTCCGACAGTTTTCCGTCCTTTCGCAAATAGGCGGCGGTCACATCGCTTTTTGATAAGACATCCAGTTTATCCCGGAGCATTTTTTGTGCCTCAGACGTATTTTTGCCCTGCTTGACCAGGTATGTGATATAATCCTGGAACAGACTCTCCACAGAGGCGAATTTCCCATCTGCTGCCGTTTTGCTATATACATTGATATGGGCGGCAATCGTATTTTTTTGGCTCTCGTTATATCCGTCCAATAACAGGTTGGCTTTCTTATTCAGTTCCTTCATTACCTGACCGCTGGTAACAAAACCTTCAACTTGCGAATGGGACACGCCATCGGCATCCACGTATGCAAAATTACCTCCCTTGATGTTCTCCAGCTTCTGCTTCATTTCTTCCGTAAACGAAACACCGGAATAGGCATCATCGGCATTCAGTTTCTTTTCCAATAGCTTATCTATCTCAGTCGTAGAATACACGCTGATATTCTTCCGGGCGACTACCTTGTCGGCAAGATCATTCAGATTGCTTGCCTTATTCAATTTCAGATCGCCGGTCCCTTTCTTCTCCGCATCGATGTTCGCCCGTACCGCTTCCTGCTTCTGCGCTTTTAGTGCTGCCGCCTGTTCCGCAGTGAGTCCGTTCACCTCGTCGGCGGTAAGGGAAACCAGTTCAAGTAGTTTTTCCGATACTCTCAAAAAACGTCCGTTAGCTTCTCCCTTAGAGTAAACATCGAGATTATTTCTGGCCGTCCCCTTATTGGCAAGATCGGCTAAATTTTCCGAAATCGTCAGTTTCAGTTTTAATTACGCCGCCACATCTCTGGCAATCACAAATCCATCCCCGGCTGACTCGATGCTGCCCCCGCTGATCGCATCCAGTTTCTTCTTATAGTTTGTAGTAAAGTCCTCTGTGGACAACTGTTTCCCGGCTATGGCAGTGACCTTCTTTTTAAGTTCTTCCGTGAAACTCTTTTGGGAAACATAGAGATCACTGATATTCGTACCGCCGATTTTCAGTGTTCCGGCAATATTGACGTAACCTTTCGCAGCCAGTACGATATTCCCCAACAAGTTATGGACAGAGAGGTCAAACGACTCCGTATCGTTATACCCGATACTGCCTATTTCATCCCCCTTACTATCTGCCCAGCTATAATTATTAGTCAGCAGCATATTGTCTTTCAAATAGGCTGTATTGGCCATCACAACTCCGCTGCCGGTGTTCCTTATAGTCAGTTTCCCGTTCGCATACACGGCTCCTTCTTTTCCGTTCACGTGAAACAAAGGGTGAACCGCCTGTTTTCCGTCATACACGTTGAAATTACGGAACTTAATGGAACCGCCTGCAACACCTGTTGTATTGATGTCTATGGAACCATTGTCTGTATCGTCATCATAATTAGTCAGCGAGGAACCGGAAATATAGACAGCTCCCGCCTTACTGGTAATACCGGACTGATAAGTATAGGAAATCCCGCTTTCAGTAACCCGTGCCAGTTCCTTCCCTTGCTTCATAAAGGTAAAGGACCCGTCTGTTCCTATCACGATCTCGTTAACCAACAATCCGTTCAGATAGGCGCCAACGACTGCATCACCGTTTGCCTTTACAATATTCCGTAGAGAGTATCCGTTTTCTGTATTGACTACCGATACAGCCGTTTTACTTTCTATATTCTTCTCAGCCGAGAAATTACCGGTCAGTACCAGGTCTTTTTTAACCGTCTGCTTGGCAAACGGACTGTCTGCCAGTACGGCATACTTACCGAAAAACTTATCAATAAAACGGGGACTGTAGCCGGAACTTATTTCTATAAATTGTGGCAAGTGTCCGGTAATCGGGTCTGCAACGTCCGGAACTGCATTACCTCCTGCACTCAGATAGAGGCTTCGGCCTTTCTTGTTGACCTCATTGGCGTAAGTTACGGTTTCATGGCTGTTCTGCTCATAGATATAGTACGGCCAAGTTGCATTTTTGCAACCCGAAAAATGTCTCACCCTTCCGTTTATCCACACATACCCGGGAGCGATCTCACTGCCGGACACCTCGCATCCCGAAATGATAAAGTTGGAACAATCCGTAAATATGGCGGTCATACTTAATGCCAGTTCCTGCAAGTTAAGAATGTCATCGGCGTATGTGTAACGTCCGCCTGTCTCTGCAACAAATTCTTTCACGGTTAATATATATTTGTGTTAGTATTAGGTTCAATCTCCCGGCTGTCTATCTTGATAAGGTAAGTTTTTCCAGCTACCTTATAGGTGTTTACCACGTGTGAGAGCATATAGACAAACTCTCCGGTGTCTATGGTAATGGGTGGCACGCATACCATGAAACTCACCTTATTGATTGCCTTCTCCTCTGCCAGATAATAAAACTCTCTCGGCTTTTCTTCCGGGTTGACGGTTGCCACCAGTTCATTGTCAAACCATACGGTAAAAGGACGGGCGTTCCGTGCCCCTTCATGGTAAATGTCAACCCCGATAGAAGAACTCTCCTTGATATATATTCCGTCTTGGGTGTCGGCAAGGTATTTACTGAATTTGTAGTTCAGATACCACTCGAACCACATCACCTGGCTTGTCATACGGGCCTCGATGTGTTTTTCTCTGGCAAAGGCCGTAAACCGTTCATTGAGCGTCTGCAAAGGATAGACAAGGCTTTGCAGGAACAGAATATACTTTCTTCCGCTCAGAAAATGCGGGATCAGTTGGTTGACCAGCCGGTCTGTAGGTAACTTATATCTCATTCTACAATCAGTTTGATGGCTTCACGGAATCCCGGTATATCTTTCTCCTGTCCTTCTTTGGAGGACGCTTTCAAATAGCCGGAATTTGTGTGCGTCATTCTGCCTATTTTTTTAGGGGACATAAGTTTTCCGTCCGTGTCATAGCTGGCAAGGAACACACCCTGTTCCGGGTTGGCCGCTTCATCTATATAGACATCGGTCACATGTTCGGTCTTTTTAATCGCTTCAATGATTTTAGAAACATAGATGCTGGAATCAAAGTCTATGTTCATCATATAGTCATTCAGCTTCTCTTCAACCAGGTCATATATTTCAGTTTCCCGTACCGCACCGTCATAATATACGGATAACTTGGGAATTAAAATATCACCTTCCGAACTGGTCACCTCAATGTGCGTCCCGGCGAACTTGACCTTGTTCAGGTAGGAAGTGATTAGCACAAGGTCATCTGACGATATGGGGGCCAAATGTCCCTTTTCACCCTGCGCCACTTTCAAAATCAGTTTATTGTCAAGATTCACATCGCTGCTGCTTTCCGAATACGATACCTGTGAGACAATGCGCTTCGTTTCGTCTATCTCATTATATCCGAAGGCAAGCCCGTCTTCACGCACGGTTAGTTCGTCGCCCTTCTGGTATTGCAGCAAGGCATTCACATAAAAAAGCGGAGTCCCGTTTACCCGGCTGTTAATGGCGGTGGAGATATCCAGCGTGAAAACATCCAGCAAAGTTTCAAAGCTGTAAATCACGGCGGCAAATGCCCAGGTAATCCCGTTCATAATGGACAGCTTGGAATCATTGGAAAATTCAGCCAGCTCCAGTCGCTTGTTCCGCTCTTTCACAGCTTCATTATATATGTCTTTAATCGTTCTGCTCATTGGATTCAAAAGTGTAAGTTTGGTCATTAATATCGAATTTCCAATATCCCGCTTCATTCCATGCCGCTTCATGCGTCAGCACCCAGATAGCCTCCATACCGGTAGTCAGGATATAGTTAAGGTTCTCGTCCCGCCGGGGCTCTCGATAGATACCCGAAGGAAGAGTCGTTAATTGAATGTGACAACTCCGTCGGTCGTAATAGTGCCTCACCAAGTTAATCAGGTACTCGTCAAGTGTTTGCTGCCTGATAGTCGCTTCGGATAAATCAAGTTCCATAAGCCCTTTGTTACAGAGCAACGGAAGTAAATTACCGGTTGATAGGCGAGTCAAATCCATTTTGTAGGTATCTTGTAAAAGACTGAGAAAGTCAATCGCCATGTCGCCGCGTTGCAAGATAAACTTTTCAACCGGCAACGGACGAAGCAAGTAAATGGCAGAAGCGGACAACCCGCTAAAATTTATCTGTGTTACCGACACATCGCCATAGAGGATGATTTTCCGTTTGCCGGAAATCGAATTATCAAAAGTATGGAGTACTTGTTTCAGACCGTTTCCCAAAACCAGTGTCTCTATTTTACTGTTATCTCCCCAGTCTATCTCCAGTGTTCCATGACCGGAAACCTCAAAACAGGCTGATGTCTGACTGTTTTCCAGATAGATTTCAATTAATTGGGGATATTCGGAAGACTTGTAATAAACGGTTCGTTCACCGTTGGCGGGCTGAATGCCATACATCCTGTAGTAGGCTACTGTATCTGCATCGATTACAAAATCATCCGTATAGGATAACTCGTCGCCACTCCTTAATTCACCTGCCAGAGAAAGGGAAGGATTACATACCAGCAAATCCACAATGCCCTCGATTGAACCGTGAACGTGGAGAGCCACATCAAACAGGTTTTGTCCTTCACACACTACATATTTACCCATTCTCTTTTTCTATTGCGTCTAAATAGAGTTCTCCGGTTACGGAATCCATATAGGCATTGTTTATAATCATTTTGTCACCTTCAAACTCGCTTTGCAACTTAGCTGCCAGCCCGGTATTTTCAAAGTTCCCATGTAAGAAGTCTATCAGTCCGACCCCGCTACTGGGGTACTGGTATAGGTTACCTGCGGAGGCTTTCAGTAGAAATACCTCATTTTGCCGCATGGCGGCTTTAATCTGCATATCCGATTCATTTCCACTGAACAGGGCTAAATATCCATCTCTGATTATCAGGTTGAAATAGCAGTTCTCGTTCAGCACCCGGAATTCGGACAAACGGATATTCATCTTTTCCCCTTGTTCATCTTCCCGGAAAACGGGGAACCATATCCGGTTATCGGTCTTATTTATCAGATATTCCGCTTCTCCGTTCGGGTTATCCTGCCGGAAACACACCCGCAATTCCTTGAACTCCGGTAGGTAGGGAACATATACACGAATGCCGTTTGCATCCTTATATCTCACTCCGAATCCCGCCGGAACGGTAACCTCCGCATATCGGTAGCGGTCGTTGTCTGCACCGGTAACGGCATCCAGCAGTGTAAAATCGTAAATGGTCTTGTTCGTCAGGTTATCAGTCGTATGCAGTTCCCCGTACACAGGGTCAACGGCAATATCTTGTCTGGGCATAGATATAAATTTGTAGTTAACAAAAAGCCCCGGAGACTCTTTCTTTGAGAGTGACCGGGGCTTATTCACTCTATTAAAGATTAGAGTGTAACAAACTCAATTGTTTGGTGGCTTTTTAGTCATTGATTGCGTTGTAAATCTTCTCAATGCACTGCCACATGTCATCTTGAAGCTCCTCGTCGGACAGCTTCTCGCATGAATCTTTCAGGTAGGCAAGTTCGTCTGCACTAAACTCAACGCTCAAAGGAGTGTCCTTGGTGATGTCCCATTCGATTCGTTTGGTTTCTGCATTCTCGGTAAGCCCTACTTCCTGACGTTCATTCTCTGAAATCTCTATCTTACGGAGAATTTCCTTTTTCAAATTGAACTGTTTGAAATTACCTTTCTGGGGAAGAAAAGTCGGAATGTAGAGGCGGTCTTTAATCTGTAAATCCATTGTCATTCATTTTTATGTTCATCAAAGAATAGAAGGCAACAGCGGCGAATGTTTATTGTTTCGGGACATTTTCAACTTCTGCATGAATCTCCGCTTTGATTTCGGCCACAAAACTGTCAAAGTCCTCAAAATAAGGGGTTAATCTGACTTCTGTAGGAAAGCTGCATGAAGTCGTGCCGTTTTCAAGATTGATACTGCCGATGAATTGTTCTCCATCAGATGAAAATGCGGTTACCAAGACTTTTTGCAGAATGCCTGAGACAACATGGTGTTCGATCTGGTAATTACCGTTTTCTGTTTTTGCCGTTAAATTTTTAATCACTGTTACACTGGTTAATTGCATCATAATTTTATGGGGTTATATGATAATGAATAGGGAAACCGGAAACAAAACAGGTGATTTTACCACCTGTTACGCCCCATCACTATAAAATCAAACATGGACTGGTCGGGTTTCCCACTGGAACCGATATTCTGGATAACAAAATAGCTGGTCGTCCTTTCCAATAATCGGAAGTACCCATAATATCCGGTACTGGCATAAAGCATACCTATCACTGTATAGTCTGTATGTCCCAAGTTATGATAGACCCTGTATTTACCGTCACCGATATGTGAAAAGGAAGAAACCGTCATGCCATCTCCCCAAACTTTACGATAGTAACTATTGTATCCGGCCTGATATTTGCAGCCCACATACAATACACCGGGTACACACCATCTTTCCCCAGTTCGTTGACCCAGTTGCATCGGACCATAGCCCTCAATCGCATACTTTGAACCCGCATTAGCCAATACATATATTCCTCTTGCCCCTGAAGAATAAGTCTGTATGGAAATACCGGTTTTATTAATATCCGAACGAATGGATATAAGACTTTCTGTGGTGTTCAGGTACAAGCTGCTACCGCTTAATCCGGAAAATTCAATAGATGCCGTTGTCGTACTATTGACTAATTTTCCTCCTGAGATATTAAAGTTACCTATCTTACCGGCTGGTGGCGGAATCGTACCGGTCATGGATACATTACCATTCACGTCCCAGGTAATATTTTTATTTGCTAACCATCCGTCACCGTTCGCTCCAAAATATATTTTCCCAAGTCCGAACTCGGCTGAACCATTCCTATGTAACGCCCAAAAGTCTTTATTATCCGAATTTCTGGCATTGCATATATACCCGTTACTTTGAATTTCAATATAGTGAGCTACGCCGGAACCGTTATCGGCTTCTCTCGCCATTATTTTCTTTTCCATGATTTCAAAATTGCCAATCTTCCCCCGTGTAAAATTGCATGTCAGACCATTTATTTTCGCAGCAGTAACGACACTCGCCTGGATACTGTTTACATTGATTTCATTGGCTGTAATTGTTCCTGTAGCTATCCGGTCGGCGGTAATGCTCCTGGCTATTATCTGGTTGGCATTTAAAGTACCCGTATATATGCCATTACCATCAATATAGGTGGATGCCGCATATTTATGGGCTTTTATCTCTGTTTCGACTGCGCTTGTTATCGTTCGGGGTGCAGGCGCATTGGCTGTATAATATCCACCGCTTCCATTGGGCGTTTTGAATATCAAATCCGAGTTATAACAAATCTGGGGAGCTTGCGTGGAAACAGGAGACTCAGCATAAGGACGGTCCGTTAATGGCTGATTGGAATAAATATGATACACCGCCCCGGTTGAACCTCCACCACGTAAATAAATGGCAAACATACAACTGTTGCCACAAATAGCAGCCCCGGCAAACATCCGGCAATAAACTTCTTCCAGCTCATAGATATTCCAGGAATAACCGGCACCTCCCCATCCTCCGAAGTTGGTCTTGATAAGCAGGTTTAATCCTCCCATGTGGGTGCTGCTGTTAGCCCAGTCTGATGGGGCTTGCTCGGAATAAGGTCGGCGTACAAGTATATCCCTCTTTAATGTTTGATCGCCTCCCTTTATCACAACAGGGTAATATTTTCCGGATTCTCCGTTTATCACGATTCTGGTGTAATAACGATACCCGTAATTGGTACTTTTTGAGGCTTCTATATCATTTTTCCACTGCAAGGAAACAGAAGCTCCGAAAGTAACTGCTCCGGCAGTATCCCAGGATATATTACCGTTTGCAAGCCTTCCGCTTCCATTATTGTTTAACTGCCATTTGCTGCCATTGGTAATCGAACCGTCTGAACTCAAATATACACTGTTCTTATAGATTTGGGTAGAGTTGATGGTCCATCCTCCAATGCTACCTTTACTGAATGTACATGTCAGGGCGTTTATCGCTCCGGCAGTGACCACATTTGCCTGTATGCTGGCTGTGTTTATTTCTGTGGCAGTAATCGTTCCGGCAGCAATATTAGAAGCGGTAATGGTCCGGGCAGTGATCTTATTACCGTTCAGGCTTCCCGTGGCGATTCTGTCTGCACTAATGGTTCCCGCCGTAATCTGGTTGGCATTCAACGAGGCCGTATAAATACCGTTTGCATCTATGGTCGTAGTGTATTTTTCGGTACTTGTCACATCAAATACGGTTGCGTATGCCAATCTCCATTGAACGGGGTTACTTGCCGTACCGACATCACCGGTTATCGCAAAAAAATGGGTGGATGAAAAGTTGGCAGTACCACATCTGACTTTACATATATATTCGCACCAGTCCCCGGTTCCGGCTGTCGGAGTTAGCCATTTCTGAGAACCTCCTGTTCCTATACTATTAGTATGAAAACTAATACTTCTTCCCTGTGGTATTTTGGCGATAATTCTGGTGATAAAAATCTTTCGGTAAGATGTTGTTGTCCCAAAATAAAAACCGCCGCAGTAGGGAGATGCCGTACCGGAGTTTTTAATCAGCATGACACGTTTGCTGTCATTGGGGGCGGTACTGTCATTCTCATGGGTCATAACGACTGTGCCATTTCCCGAATTATTATAAATGTTAATACCGTTGTCACCCTTGAAAAAAGTAGGGTCACGATTGAGCATTTTCCCAAATGCCATCGCAGAAGCCAATTCTTTTGCAGCATCCGCTTTCGTTGTCGCGTCACTGGCGGCTGCACTGACAGCTTCAGTCTTTTTCGTATCGGCATACGCTTTGGCTGAGTTTAGTGCATTAGTCGCCGCATTCGTCCAATTCAATGAAACAGAAGTTCCAAATGTAATGGTCCCGGCTGCATTCCATGATATATTCCCATTGGCAAGCCTGCCGCTACCGTCATTATTCAACTGCCATTTGCTTCCGTTCGTGATTGAACCGTCCGCACCTAAGTAAACACTGTTTTTATAAATCTGTGTGGCATTTACTCGCCAGCCTGCAATCTGATTGGTTGACCCCAGGCTGAATACATGATTGGTACCATCGTGTCCATATAATCCCCAATCGGTGTCGTTATTATAGAATAGCATGACACATGCTTTTCCTCCTTGCAAGACAGCATCTCCAGCTTTACATATTCCTATTCGTCGGGAATCTCCGGATTGTAATACGATATGTTTCCCTGTATCATATATTCTGGTTCCTGTTATAACAAATCCACCGATATTCCCTTTTGTGAAAGTACAAGTCAAGCCGTTCACAGCCCCTGCTGTAACCACTGCACTTTGAATATTGGCAACATTGATTTGTTCGGCAGTGATAGAACTTGCTCTAATCTGGGTAGCTTCAATTGTACCTGTGTAAACACCGGTTGCCGTTATTTTTGTCAATTTGGGGAAGGTAGTACCGCCCAGGGCATTTACTACAACATTTACCTTATTAGTTGCATCCGTAGAGGCCGCATTTATAGCTTCTGTTTTTTTAGTGTCAGCATACGATTTTGCAGAATTCAATGCAGTATTAGCCGCATTGGTCCAATTTAAAGTGACGGAAGCCCCGAATGTCACATTTCCGCTTGCATCCCATGATATATTGCCACCTGCCAACGCCCCGGCTCCCGTACTATCCAGCCGCCATTTAAAGCCTCGGATGCCATTTGAACCGATACAAACAGCCCCGGATGCAGCAGTATAGGCTCCGGAAGCATTATTTTTCGTACCCCGGTATATCGAATCCGTATCAATAGACCATCCCCCGATTTTCCCCCTGACAACATTTAAAGTCAGAGCCTCGATGTTTCCGGCTGTGATAAGAGAAGCCTTTAAAGATGCCACATCAATGCGGGCGGCATTGATCGTACCCGCCACAATCTGAGAAGCGTTTAACTGAAGGGCATTTACCGTACCGGCAGACAATGTACCGGTGAAAATGCCGTTCTTATCGATATAGGTAGCACCAATCCAGGCAAGTGACACGTCCGGACCAAATTCCACCCGTCCGGTAACTGCATTATATTTGATATACTGGTTGCCTCGTCCTAACTGAACATTCCCTGTGTTATCCAGGGCGAATGTCTTGTTACCGTCCTTAAACCCGTACACACCGTCGATAACCTCTGTTGTGATACTCCCCGAAGCGTTCAGGGTGCTCAGGCTGAAACGTCCGATGGCCGTTCCCGTAATAGTCCCGTTAGCGTTTTTTGTACCTGCAAAGACTTTAGGGGTAATTACACTGTTACTTCCAATAGTCGTTTTATTGCTGTTCCAGTCTTGTACCCAATCCAGCATATTGGCATCCGCGCCGGGACTTCCCGCCGGACCGGTTGCTCCGGCTTTGGCTTTCGACCAGCTAAACGATATCTGGTAAGTCATCCCGGCAATTATAATAGGAATAGCGATCAATCCGCTGTCAGCCAAAGAGGTTGTACCCGCAGCCACCGAATAAGTAACGGTCTTATTCGTATTGTTTACGGTAATAGCTGCAAATCCGGACGGTTTTGTAATGGCACCAATGGTAAAGTCCGTAATGTTCAGATCGCCGAGCGTAACCTTTAGGACGGATGAAAAAGATACGGCAGCAGGAAC